>ENA-ORXT01001280-ORXT01001280.1-marine-metagenome-genome-assembly--contig:-NODE-1280-length-34629-cov-5.815032_pt1 | contig 34629 bp, 26 predicted proteins | sample MGYA00237868_ERZ511482 | MGnify/ENA metagenome assembly ERZ511482 | reverse complement strand
GCACTTAGTTTAGATTTTTAGCCACGGCAGTGGCGGCAGCAAAACCGTAAGCCCCGGATGGCAACGCTGTAAAGCATTTATTGTAGAACATTTGTCCCAAATGTTTGCGTTCTAAGCCGCTCGCGCGGCCAGCGGTGAACAGTTGAGACAACTTTTCTACACTAACAGTTGAGACAACTGTTCTACACTCTTACTCCGCCAATCGCTTTGGAAAAATACTTCACGGCGTTGTGTCCGCTGTCTCCCCAATTCATTTTTTGTTAGTAAATTTTTCGTTGTTTCAACGCAAAGGCGCGACGGCGCAGAGACGCAAAGATCTATTAGGCGAATTCTGCGGGGTGAGGTTTTCACAGGCTTGAATTGAGTTGGTTCTGTTTTGTTGAGGGTTGGAGGCTCGTAAGACAGCTTTGCGTCCTTGCGCCTTAGCGTCTTTGCGTTTTCTTCCTCAACGCTCCGTGAGATCAACTCAGGCACAGCATGGCCACGCATCTGTTTAGCACCCAGCGACCGCTACGCTCTTCCGATTACCTTCATGCCTTTTTCAAACGCCGCTTCGGCTCCGTCGACGATGTCCGATTTCTCTTCTTCAGAGAAGAACCAATCTGAACGCCACGCGATGGTCAAAAGTCCGATCATGCACGCTGCACCTAACAGCGGATTGACGATCAGCAACAGCGGGGTCGCAACGCAGGCCCAGATTCCCCCGTCCGTTTTGCAGCCAAAGTAATGATTGAAACTAAAGATCATCAAAAGGTTTATGAGGTTTCCGATTGTTGTGGCAACAACGGCTCCGTTGAGTCCCATCACTGGAATCAACGTCATATTCAAAACAATGTTTGCAACCAAGCCAACAAAGATCGCCAGCGCGGCCCACTTACCTTTTTCGGCCACCCATAAATAGTCCTGACCGACGATGAATAGGCAGAACCAAGTACAGTAAACCAACGTCAACGGCAACACGCGTAGACCTGCGTCGTAGCGGCCCTCTAAGATCCAAGTGAATAGAATCGGAGACAAGAACATCACGATGATTCCAAGTGCGGTAAAACAAAGCGACACCAACTTGATCGTCCAGTTCAATTGCTTCACCGCTTTTTCGGGCTTACCGGCTTCCCAGTGGGCACTCATATAAGGCAGCAGCACACCACCTAACATCATCGCGACACTCACAAACAGTAACGGAACGACGCGTCCACTGTGATACTGCCCTACGAAACCTTGAGCAATATCTACTGGAGAGGAGGACCAATGAATCAACATATAGCGATCGGAGACTTCGAAAAAGTTGTGGCAAACGTTCGAAGCCCACAACCAAATCGCGAACGGAGCAATGCGTTTCCACATCTCCGTGTGACTAAGATCTTCGCCATCGTTGTTGATCTCTCCGCGGAACTTCCACAAAACCCACATTGCGGGAATGATACCCAAGATACACGCTGCCGCATAACCGACCGCAGCGGCCGATGCACTGTCATCCCAGGCCCAAATCAACCATGAACCGACAACGGCAAAGACGATGCCGGTGACGAATCTCATTGCCGTCACAACTTTGACTTGACGCAAGGATTCCATCAGTGATGAAAGGAAGTTCGATAGCGATACGATCACCAACGCGAAAGCCAAACCGTATACGACGCCGATCTGTTGGTCGGATCCGAAAATGAGTTCCGACACTTTTGCTGGAAATGCAAAAATCACGCCTGCCATCAAGAAGGTCATCACGGTACTGACAACGCCAATACGAACAATGAAACTGCGCAGTTGGCCGCGGCTGCGATAGTATTCTGAAAACCGTCCAAAGCAGCCCGGCAATCCCAACACCGCAAACGGAGCCAACAACATCAGGAAGCTCCACACCATCGACCATTGCCCAAGTTCCTGATCGGTCATGAACTTGCAGAATAGAATGCCGCGCACAAACCCAATAATTTTCTGTCCCACCGTCATTAGCAAAGCAAACACAACGCCAGCAGCGATCGTATCGGAGACCATTTTTGGTGCCGATTGACGATCCTGATCAATAGGTGTGAGCAGACCTGCGTCTTTTGTATGAGCTGATGCCATAGGGTGGAATGAGCGTGTCGTTCAATAAGGAGAGGGAGGGGAAATAAGACTCCGAATCATAGTGTTGGTCATGTCCAACAGCGCGCGAGAACCAGTTAGCCAGAGAGCCGGAAAGTCTTGACTATCAAGTCCAGTTTTCCGGATTTGACGGTTGGACCAATTGAAACAGCGGTGCATTGGATGAGGCAACGAATTCATCACGTCGCCCAAGAGCATAATGGCAAAATAGAAATCGTTGCCTCGTTCGCTACATCTACTCGACAAACAAACAGCCGCACGTCTTTCGACATGCGGCTGTTTTCGCGTCTCTATCAAACTCAATCAATGATTGACCTACTTACCCTGCATTGATGGATCAATGGTTGAGTACAAGCGTGCCGTCTCGTGTTGGCCTCCATGACCGTTGTTTGTGACATCTCGCACGTTTCCATGCTCTTGACCGGTGAGGCTGTTATTCCAAACGTGGCCTTGCGAGTAGCCCGAAACATTGCCATAGGCATCGTAAATTGGACGATTCACCCAACGCTTGGAACCATTGTATTGGCTGCCGCTGCGGCCACGATCAAAGTATGTGTTGTCGATCTGTCCGTTACGTGTGTTCAAACCACCGGTGAAGGGGTTGAAACCAGCGAACTCGTTCGGGGTTACGTAAACGGGATGCTGATGCCGAGGCATGGGCATAATAGGGGTCGGGAAAGTACCGAAGTGATGCTGGTCCACCCCGATCAAATTGCCATTGAGATCGTAACGAAGCGCCCCTTGAGCGGCCGCGTCTTGTGTCACGAAGGCTCCAACGACTGCAACCAATAAACTTGCCACTGCTAAAACTGTAAGTTTGTTTTTCATCTCTTCATCCCTGTAAAAAAATTTGGTTCACCTAAAATAAGAATTAGCAACTCGTTCGATCAACAACCTGCTTCGTCAGCAACTTGCCCTCGACGATTCACTGAGCAAGACCAATCGCACGCGTCGTGCCAAAAGTGTCCGATGACCCAAAATGAACTTTTTTCAAACTGGCAAAACGACTGAATTGTTCGGTAGAAAAGCCAGAAATAGCCAGAACTTTCTTGGAAACTATTTTACGCGTTCGGGAAGCGTTCTTGATTTTAAGAATGCACTGCGAATTCGTCGCCAGATTAATTTCGGTGCCTAGTCATCATTTTGACTTCACGTTTGCGCGAATGCGACACACCGCATTATTCACGATCGCTAGAATCAATCATGATTTTATTATGTGCTGCACTGCAACTGAGAAGCGGCACTAATGGATGGCGGCACCAATAGGTGGTCAGCCACGATCATTAATTTTATCTATATTGACAAAGACAAATGGCCCGGGAGTCAACGATTTTACGATCGCTGACTCCAAAATGTATCTCAACTGCTGTTTTCCGATCAAACACGCACACGCAAACAGCCTTTTAACCGCTTCACCGTAGCTGTTGGGCGTGATAAAATTTCATTAACCGATTTGTCCTCACCCGGGTTATCGGAATAAGAAAAATGGGACGCTTTTCCCACTCACTACTATCTGGTTTTCAAAAAACCGGACTGCCAACCTTCTGGAAGATCATTCCATGAACATTGATTTAGCTGTCGTCGCGCGTGACCTCCGTCTACCACCTGAAAAGATCGAACGCTCGGTTCAATTGTTGGACGAAGGAAATACGATTCCTTTCATCACTAGGTTTCGTAAAGACCAGACCGGCGGGCTCAACGAAGAACAGCTTCTTGCAATCAAGCAGCGCGTGGCAAGCCTACGATCTTTAGCCGAACGTAAAGCATTTATCGTTAAGTCAATCGAGTCTCAGTCGAAGTTGACTGACGAACTAACCAAGGAAATCGAAAAGGCAAACACTTCGCGTCGTCTCGAAGATCTTTACCACCCCTTCAAAGCGAAAAAACAGTCACGTGCTCAGACCGCTCGGCATCAAGGCCTTGAGCCGTTGGCCGATGAAATTTTCGCGGGTACGACTCCGGACGTCGATATATCCAACCGTGCTACTGATTACGTACGGGTAGATAAAGGACTCAAATCGGTTGAGGAAGTCATCAAAGGCGTCGGCGATCTACTGGCTGAAAAATTCAGCGAGGATTCTGAACTCAGAAGTAAGCTACGAAAAATTTTGTGGGAGACCGGTTCGCTTGTGTCGCAGTCGGCGACGCCAACGCAAACCTCCACGCTTGCCAAACCAAAATCAAAAAAGCCTTCGAGTAAACTTGAAGTGAAGAAGGTTGATGCGGCAGCCGCAACTAAAACTACAGCTTCGGAGACGCCAACGCCCAGCGGAAACACAGCAGAAGCTGAACCTGCTGAACCACCAAACACGAAAAACCAAACCCCTCCAGCGGAGATAGAAAAAACGACTCATAAAATGTCTGCTGGCGAAAATGAGCCCGCGGACTCGCCTGATTCAGATGCCGCTGCGAAAAAAGAGCCGATGAAGGCTGTGGAACCTGCGCAGGAGTTGCCGACGGTCGTCTCGGATCCCGCCGCTGCACCGAGCGTCGTTGCGGAGACTGGCAAAGTTAATACCGAATCGTCGGCGGAGTCCAAACCGACCGCTGAAACCAAAACAATAACTGAAACCAAACCGACCGCTGACCAACCAGCAGCGGCGACGCCTCCGACAGTTGTGAAACCAGCTTCGGATGCGATTCCCGCCAAACCCGCGGCAAAGAAGAGGCGTAAGAAAAAGAAAAAGAAGAAGAAGGACGACACTGCGTTCAAAGACTACTACGATTTCAAGCAAAAGCTGAAATCTCTGCCTCATCACCAAGTGCTGGCGATAAATCGAGGCGAACGCAGCAACCGCCTCAAGGTGAAAATCGCGTACGATGAGCAAAAGGTCTCTGAAACGGCTTTGGAGCATCTCATTCCCGCAGACCATCCGAACAAACCGTTTTTGCAAAAGTGCGTTCAGGATGCACTTACGCGTTTAGTCATTCCCAGCTTAGAACGTGAAATCCGTCGTGAACTCAACGAGAACTCTGAGAAACACGCCGTAGATGTTTTCGCTTCGAACCTAAAGAATTTGTTACTCACCCCGCCGCTGCGTGGACGACGAGTAATGGCAATCGATCCGGGTTTCAAAAGCGGTTGTTCGGTCGCAATTCTCGACAATCAAGGCCAGTTCGTCGCGTCCAGCCACCTATACGTCGTCGGCAACAAACAACGGCGAGAAGAAAGTTGCAAGAAGGTTGCGACGTTGGTCAAAGAACACAACGTCGATATGATTGCCATCGGTAACGGAGTCGGGTGTCGCGAAACTGAACAACTGGTATCGGATGCGATTTTCAATTCGTTGGAAGACCATCCGGTGCGTTACGTGATCGTCAATGAAGCCGGAACAAGCATCTACTCAACCAGCGAAGTCGGCCGCGAAGAACTTCCTGACCAAACACCGGCGGTACGCAGCGCCATTTCCATCGGCCGGCGTCTGCAAAACCCGATCAGTGAATTGGTGAAAATAAGTCCCGCGAATATTGGTGTTGGCATGTATCAGCACGACGTCAAAGCAAAACATCTTTCCGAATCGCTGGATGAAGTCGTGCAGTTCTGCGTCAATCGAGTCGGCGTCGACGTTAATAACGCAAGTCCTTCTCTGTTGAAGTTCGTGTCAGGCATGAATGCGTTGACCGCGCGACGCGTGTATGAGTATTGTAAAGAGAACGGCGGCATCAAGAATCGCCAGCAGCTGAAAGAAGTCAGCGGACTTGGCGACGCGACGTTCATCCAAGCTGCGGGTTTCTTACGGATCCGAGATGGCGACAATCCTTTGGATTCGACTTCCATTCACCCTGAGAGCTATCCGATCGCCGAAGATATCATCAGCCGCGCCGATTCAACACCTGCTGAATTGTTCGCACCACGAAAACCAGCGAATCCGCCTGAGGCAACTCCGGCCCCGGCTCCACTGGTCGCTGAAGCAACGGCTCAGACGCCGGCTTCAACCGAAACTTCAACAACCGAAACTTCAACAACCGAAACTTTAACAACCGAAACTTCAACAACCGAAACTTCAGCTGCTGAAGCACCCGCACCCGCAGTACCTGCTGCCGAAACTTCGGTGCCGGAGAAAGCGGAAGCGGAAGCGAAAACGCCTCAATCGAGCGTTCCCAAGCACGCCAAACGTAAAGAGATCATTGACCGGATCACGGCATTGGACCTTGACGCGATCGCTGAGGAAAAGCAGATCGGAAAGATGTTGATGACGGACCTGGTCCGCGCGATTAAGAAGCCCCTCTGGGATCCGCGCGACAAAATCAGCAAACCCATCTCACGTCGAGGCATTCTCAAAGCCGACGATCTTAAACCGGAGATGCCGTTGGATGCACAGGTGGTCAACGTTGTCGATTTTGGTGTCTTTGTTGATATCGGATTGGGAGAAAGTTGCTTGGTTCACGTGAGTCAATTGTCAACGCGCTATATCAGCGATCCGCAAATGGTTTATGCGGTCGGTGATATAATGAAAGTTTGGGTTTCGGAGATCGACGGTGAACGCCGGCGCGTGAAACTGACTGCGATTCGCCCCGGGACCAAGAAAGAAACCGGACGCCCGCGTCGTCGAAATGATTCAGGGCGTGGAGGCAAGAAACCCAACAGCGATGGCCGACCTGCTCACGCAAGACCGAAGTTTGTTAGAAAAACAACTCAGCGACGACCACCACAGAAGCCAAAACCGGTCATTCCGATTACTGACGATATGCTCAAAGGCGACGCTCCCATGCGATCGTTTTCGGATCTCTTGCAGTTTAAAAAGAAGTCCCCCGACGAATCAAAAAAGAACGGCGAATCATAGAAATGGATTTTGAGAAACGGCTGGAACAAGCCATCGAACGCGGCCAGCAAAAAGGGTCGGCCAAACGCGATCAACAGCGCCAACAGTCGCTCAGCGAAGAAGATTTACGGAACCGGCACAATGATTTTCGATTGGACCTGTCGGACTACATTGAAACGCATTTAAAGAAAATGGCATCACATTTTCCCGGGTTCGAGTTCGAAACGATCTACGGTTCGCGCGGTTGGGGGGGAGCCATACATCGAAACGATATCACGCGTGGAGCGGACGGCCGCGCCGGATCATTCTTCAGCCGTATCGAAATGACGGTTCGTCCTCAGAACGAGTACAACGTCGTCAACGTGGCTGGCAAAGGGACGATTCGTGACAAGGAACTGTTCAATTGGAATCACTTTGTCGATCTACCCGATGCCAACAAAGAGGATTTTCATGGTAAGATCGACGCGTGGATTATGCAATTCGCCGAACAGTTTGCATCTCGTCCGTAGTGGATTTCTGCTTGCCAGTGGCAGCAAAGTCGTATTTCACGGAGAGGTTGTGAATTTATTCAACCGTCAACAGCCGCCACGCGATAGCGTCCGGTCTTACGCGTTTGAAACCGGACGCTATCGCGTAGCGGCTAATAGATTCTGCGAACCTTCGCTATAAATTCACAACCTAGGCGTGAAATACGACGTTTAGCGTGGGCAGGTCCCCGGCGTACCCCATCCCAAATTATTATCGCATGGGCAGTTACGTTGCTGGAGAACAATGATCGGCAACGCGATCGAACGCGCGTAGAACTTCGCGCTTGATCGAATATGCTGTCGCACTTCTGTGTCGGTGAAACCATGGCGTTCAAGGCCTGGTTCTTCGAAGATCAATTGGCGGTAGCCGACATTGGGTGCTGTCCATGTTACGATCTTTGGCGTCCTGTCGTGAAGGGATGTCGACGGGCTACCGGAATCTGGCATCGGTGACTGCTTGGGAATTTGCATTCCACCATTGGCGTTGAGCGATTGCTGGTCGAATAGGTTCAACGAGATTTCGGAAACACGTTTTAGCTTTGGCCTGACGATTAACGCCGCATCTTCCTGTGTACTTGAGAGTTCGCCCTCCCATTCTTCTATGGATTGGCCGTTCAGAACGCTATACTGGGCTCTTGCGCTATGGCATGCCGGTGCCAACGACAAAATCAAAACAAATGCGTAATAAAGTAGTGGTCTCATCACGTGTTCCTTTGAGCGAACTTGAAAATGCTATCAACTCGATTACGCTATCACTATCGACCGATGCTTGCACTTGCCCTGACCATCACACATTTTCAAACGATAGTCGCCTTTGTGCGGGCTACCCAAGGCGAAGTCGTTATCAAATAGGATGACATTAACGATTATGACGCTTAATCTTAATCTGATCGTCCTACGGCATGTGGCTGTTATATTTGTGGCAACGATTTTGATCGTCGATAGTTGTGAAGTACCGCGCACGAAACGGCAGCGGTTGAGTACTTCCTTCTAGCCCAATCGCTTCCTTGCATTCACGAAATCGACAATTCGCCTTAGTTGCCATCCTCGCAATGATTGGGTGCTTACCCATTGGATGTAGTACTACGTCTCCGGTTTCGTTTCGGCCAAGTTCGGTTACTTTCAGCTCGATCAGCGACACCAATTTAGTCAGCGATGTTCATGGACAGCCCGTTCGTGAGATCGAATCGCCTAACGCGTATCGTGAGACGCTAGACGGAGCTTTCTTTGCGCCTCCATTGACGGCCACTGATGCCCTGCCTAAGCAGTCGATAGATCTGACGTTGGACGAGGCAATCAAAATGGCGCTGCGGGACACTCGCACGATGCGCAGTTTAGGAGCACAAGTTCTAATCAACCCGGCATCGACCACATCGGTTGTAGATTCTGCCATCCAATCGACCGATCCGCTGTTTGGCGTTGACGCAGCCCTTGCGCAATTTGACGCAAATCTAAACGCATCACTACTGCATCAAAACAACGATGACGTTTTCAATAACTCAATTTTGGGCGGTGGCGCGACCGAGATCGTTCAAGACCTAACCACTGCCGACGTTTCGATATCCAAGACGACCGCGACCGGTGCTCAGTTCAATGTTCGTTCGAACCTCAGCTACGATAACAATGACAACCCATCGAGTATCTTCGCATCATCCTATCGCACATTCTGGGAAGCGCAAGCGCGACAACCGTTGTTACAGGGGCGAGGGGTCGACTTCAACCGTATCGCGGGGCCTAACGCCGCCCCTGGTTTTCGCAACACTTCAGGGCTGTTAATCAGTCGTATCAACAACGACATTTCCCTGACGCAGTTTGAACAAGGTGTAACCGGTTTCGTCGACGAAGTCATTCAGGCCTACTGGAATCTATACTTCGCCTATCGAAATTTTGACACCGCAAAGACGGCGCGAGACGGTTCATTGGAGACTTGGAACGTCGTCAAAGCGCGCTTTGACAACGACCTTGAAGGCGGAGAAGCAGATAAGGAAGCTCAGGCTCGGGAACAATATTACCAATTTCAACAACAGGTCATCACGGCACTCAACGGCGATACCCGAACAGGTGTCAGAGGCATTCTGCAATCCGAAGCCGACTTGCGAAGATTGATTGGTCTGCCGCAGTCTGATGGTTCGATCATTCGCCCCACCCAAGAACCCTTCATGGGCAGCGTTGCTTATGATTGGAACGCTTTGCTGCAGACGGCGTTGCTTCAGCGCGTCGAATTGCGTCAGCAGCTGTGGCAAATTAAAAGGCGCGAGCTGGAATTGTTGGCATCGAAGAACTTTCTTATGCCAAGTTTGGATGCTGTCGCGACGTTTCGCAACAACGGCTTTGGTGATTCGTTGGTAGGTGGCGGTGGACGATTTTCTAGCGCTTTGGGGGACTCTGTTTCCGGTGATCATAACGAATGGGAGTTGGGGCTGCTGTTAGACATGCCGATCGGTTTCCGCCAAGCCCACGCTGGTGTGCGAAATGCCGAATTGCAGTTGGTGCGGGATCGGCAAATCCTTTCCGAACAAGAAAAACAGATTGCTCATCAACTTGGCTCCGCCTTGCGTGCGGTCGAGCAAGGCTACGCGGCAGCCGAGCTTGCTTACAATCGCATGTTGGCCTCACAAGACGCGTGGTTAGCGCGGAAGGCGGCGTTTACGGCGGACGCGGTGTCTCTGGATCTGCTACTTGAGTCCGTGCGCCGAATGGCAGAGGCACAGGCAGATTTTGACCAGGCGCAAGTCAACGCTCAATTGGCCAACGAGTCAATTCAACTCGAGTCGGGGCAGTTGTTAAAGCACCATGCGGTCAACCTGATGCAGGCCCCATCTTCCAACGGCGCCGGCATCGACGTCGAACAGCGACGAGCAGAGTTGCTGCAGATTCGAGATGATCGGAATGCTTCGATGAACTATGTCTGGTAGGACTTGCTGATTAAATTAGCCGACTGGGCGAACGTCCAATCGTATTCATTTTAACGGCAAGCCGGCAGCTATCAGGCGACCGCGTCCAGGAGCTGCCGAAACACGCGCCTGCCGACTAGATGTTAAACTTATTCAAGCAGAGGTCACAGCAGACGACCGGACGCTATCGCGCGGCGGCTGATTGATTCAGCCCCCAAGCCCCTAGCGGCCAAACGGCTAATATTTAAATAACCGACACGTACTTAATCGGCAAACCCGATGGGTGTCGGCGCAGTCGTTACCGGAATCTATAAAGAGCTTGCCCGAGACGTTTTCACTACCCAAACGCTGCTTCCAAGTCGTCGATGACACTTTGTTCAGCCGCAGAGATTTTCTTGAGGCCAAGATAGCCACCAGCAGCGGCGGCGACTTCCTTCGCTCGCGTCATCACAGCGTGCTTGAGTTGGCTTGTGGCGGCCGGATCGAGCGCGCTTTTGATGGAGGCGACGTAGTTCTTCCAGGCGTCTAACAAGCCGTCTTCAGGGCGTGTTTGCAACCAGCTCTCGACCAAGCCATAGGCGGCTGAATCCGAACCAACGCCGGCCTCGGAGGCCGCTTTGAGAATTGCTTCTTTTTCAGATTTTGCTATCTCTCGATCCGCCCAGGCGACGGTCACCAACGGGATTAGCGAGACGGCGGTGAGCGTTTCTGGTGTGATGCCTTGATCGACCAGTCCTTGCAGAACCGCTTCATCCTCAATGCCCGATGCGGCCTTGAGAGAAGTTCGGTCTTCTTCGCTGGACAGTTCTTTACGAAGGTTCTCGATCAGCTCTTTATCTCGTTTCGCAAAGAAACTTTCAGCCAATGATTCACCGCGACTATGCAATTCTTCCATCAAATTCTCCGGCTCTCGCCTATGTTGTTTTACGACGCTCGGCGCGCCAGATGATTTATTTGCAGAATTATATTAAACGCTGCCCATTGTGAAAACTCGGGGTCGAAGGGAATTTAAATCCGATCGACCCCGATGCGAACCTCGCCGCGTTTAGTGCAACACGGCGTTGTGGATTGTGAAGCCCTCGGGATAGTCGTGCCGGATCAGCTTCTGCGTTGCTTCGTCGGCATCTTTGGCGATCATATTTGCCGCATCCCACTCAACCTTTTTCTTAGACCACAATGCCAGATTACCCAATAAAACGGTTTCGGTGAGTGGGCCCGCGTAGTCCGGGAAGTTAGACACGGCTTGTTCGCCTGAATTGATGGACTGAACAAATTCTTCGAAGTGACCGGGGGAACGAACAAACGGTGTCCGTTTGAAGTCCGCGAAAGCACCAGTGCCGCGGTCGATGTCTCGAATGGGAGTGAAGGTGCCATCGGCCATCACGCCTGTGTTCTTCGAATCGCCGCCGTAATCGCCCGGTGAATAGAAATTACCATTTTCGCCGACCAGCAAAGCGGCGCTGGTGGAGATTTTTCCATTGTCGTTCTTTGGCAAACCTTCTAAGAGTTCTGCCGGAGGACGTTGGCCGCCGTCGTACCAAATCATCTTCACCGCGTCGCGACTTTCAATGGCCGGAAACTCAAATGTGATTTTCGACCAGGCTGGAAAGCAAACGCCGTCATGTTTGTCGGCTTCGGCAACGACTGATGTAGGAAACTTCAAATCCATCGCCATGTAGGACATGTTCAGTGTATGACAAGCCATATCACCTAACGCGCCCGTTCCGAAATCCCAGAAACCACGCCACTTAAACGGATGGATTTCTGGGCTGTAAGGACGCTTCTTTGCCGGGCCCAACCAAAGGTCCCACTTCACTTCCTTACGCCGAGCATTCCAGGCTGCTTCTTCACCCGCGGCCGGTTGGGTCTTCACGTCTAAGTTATAGCTTTGCGGCCAAACCGGGCGGTTGGTCCAAACGTGAACCTCGCTGATTTTCCCCACGACCCCCGTTTTTACGAGTGCGGCCGATTGGCGGAGGTTCGAACCGGCGGTGCCTTGGTTTCCCATTTGCGTGATGACTCCGGCTTCACGGGCAGCATCGCCAAGGATTCGGGCTTCTTCGATCGAGTGCGTCAGTGGTTTCTGCGTGTAGCAATGTTTGCCCATTTGAATCGCTTGCAATGTCGCCACCGCATGCGTGTGGTCGGGCGTGCTGACGGTGACGGCGTCGAACTTATCGCCCATCTGATCGAATAGCTCACGGAAATCGTGGAAGGTGCGTGCACTCTCAAAACCTTCTTCGGATTGCTTCTTTGCGATTATTTTGTCGTCGATATCGCAGATCGCGGCGATCTGTCCGCCCCGTTTTGCGGCTGTAGAATCGCTGGCTCCCTTACCGCCAACACCGATGCAGGCAAAGTTGATTTGTTCCAGTTTCGAACGTGTCGCTTTGGCTGCGACGCCTCCGGCAGCCCAAAAACCGACACCCATCGCTGTGCCGGCAGTCGTTGTTTTGAGAAATTCTCGTCGATCGTTAAAGTTCTGTTTCTTGTTTGACGTCGAGTTTGAATCAGCCATCTTGTTTGAATCAGCCATCTTGTTTGAATCAGCCATCTTGAGATCCTTATTGGGAAGTCTGCAAACGAGTAATTATTTTGTTTGATTAATTAGTTAGTACCTTCGTACTTGTCGCGTAGTTGTGCAACAACTTTTTGGATTTCGCCTTTGAGCTTGGGTGTGTCTGCGATTTCGATCGCGCGGTTTTCCGAAAGTCGTGCCATTCGGGTTTTTCCCATTTGACGCATCAGCATCGACTTTTGCAACGTGACTTCGGCGCGGAGGTCGGCCGGCACGCGTGTGTCATCAGCAAAATTGTCCAGCGTCTGCAAGGCTTCGGATTTCCGCTCTAGGGCGAACAGCGCGTCTGCTTTACCCGAGATAAGTTCCACTAATACATCCGGTTCACGGTCGGCGAATGGGATCGCGGTTTCGAACGCTTCCAAGGCGGCATCATATTTTTTCTCAGCCATAAATAAGTCACCTTTGGCGGTCCAGAAGAACAAGTTCCGCTCGCCTTTGGCCAATCCCGCACGTAGTGAAGAATCCAGCAGGTCCATCGCGGCCACTTCGCGACCGGTTCCAACCATCAGCATGATTTTCTTGACCATCAAGCGCTCTTTGGTATCACCTTCGACGCCGTCAAGGTTTATCATCTCATCCATTAGCGTGTCGATGGCACCGGCGTCGCCCATTTTCTTGACGATGCCTAATTTTATCTGCAAAATTTCAAGCTTCTGGTTCACCGGGAAATCTACTTCGGCCATAAGCTCGTCTAGATTCTTAATTGCGGTGCTCGGTTTCGCAATTCGTGCGTCGAGCATCACGCCGGTCATGAGCACTTTCCACATTTCGGCATCGCTTTCGGCGTTCCATTTCGTGCGGAGTCCCAGCGCATCATCCGGGTCAAGCTCTACGATCTGCTCGATCACATCCGCGTAGTAGATGGGCACGATGATCTGGTCCATGCCGGAAAGAGCTTTATCCAGTAGTTTCGCTTTGGCAAGTCCTTCTGCCTTTTCGGCTTTGGCAAAATTGTCGTCGCGTATTTGCCGAGCCCGTCGGTGTTCGGAGAGCATGCCCAGATAGTTTTCCAGACCACCTTCTTCGTACCCGGTAATCGCAAAAGGTTTCATCGTCGCATCGGTCAACACGACCGTTGGGTAGTTTGTTACGCCGAACTTATCGGCCCATTTGAAGCGGGGTTGATTAGCATTGTCAGGGTCGCGGGTTTTCGGAAAATCTAACTTGATCAAAACAAAATCGCTTGAAATTTCCTCTACGAAGCCATCTTTAGATACAATCTCACGATCAAGTTTCTGGCTGGTTTCATCCCACGATTCACCGGTGAACAGCAAGAGCACGTCTTTTTTGTCTTTGTGAGCTGCGGCAGCACCTTTGTTGACGCTGGTTTGCCACTGGGCGTTGGCGACGCTGGCTGCTATCAGAACGACAACTAAAGACGCCCAGATTGTGTTGAAGGTGAATTTCATAGCTCAATCGTAGTGCAATCCATCGGCGTCGGCAACGAAACGGCCAGATTAACCGAAGCCGTGAATACGAAACTGGAAATCGTGAACGAAAACGATGAATATGGCCATTCTTTCTTCCGATAATGGCGTTATTCCGATTGAAAGTAACCGGATAGGGCGATAAACTGTTGCCCTTTGATGAGATCCCGTTGTGGGAGATCATCGTTTATTTAAATCCTTTAAACCACTCTAGGTATCGTTCCTGATTCAAGGTTCGATCGCTGTTTTGCAGCAGCCTTTGTTTGTGGCGGAGAAATTGATGGCTGAGAATACACTCGTACAAGATCTCGTCGATGCCGGCGTTCACTTTGGCCACCGCGCCAGTCGCTGGAATCCAAAGATGGCACCGTATATCTACGGCAAGAAAAAGCAGGTCCACATTCTGGATATTCGCGAAACTGTTCGCGGACTGCTGCGAGCCAAAAAGTACATTTCAAATGTTGCCGCAGGCGGAAGTCTGATTCTATTCGTTGGCACCAAGCGTCAAGCTTCCGCGGCTGTGCAACGCGAATCTGAACGATGCGATATGCCTTACGTCAGTGAACGTTGGCTCGGTGGTGCGTTGACCAACTTCCGCACGATTCGCAGCCGAATGGGACGATTGGAAGAGTTGGAAGATATTCGTGACTCGGACAAGATCAACGGATACTCAAAGAAGGCACAATCGACTCTCAACCGTGAGTATCGGAAGATTTATCGCAACCTAAATGGTATGCGTTCGATGAATCGTCGTCCTGAGTGTTTAGTGCTGATTGACCCTAACAAAGAAAAGAACGCGATTCTTGAAGCGCGTTCTTTGGGCATCACTACAATCGCGCTAATTGACTCAAACTGCGATCCTGATATGGTTGATCTGCCCATCCCAGGCAACGACGATGGTATCCGCTCAGTTGAGCTGATTATGTCGCATCTGGCTGACGCTGTGATCGCCGGCAAGAAGAACATTGTCGCTAAGAACGAAGGCAAAGATCGCACGGGTCGAAAAAATCGCCCGAAGTCAAAGCCAAGGGGGGCGAAGCCTGCTTCTGCGGCGAAGGCCGCTCCGGCAGCTAAGGCTGATGCTGCACCTGCCGCCGCCGAGACTGCTTCTGCGGAGAAGACTGCACCTGCCAAGGCAGAAGCGGCTCCCGCCAAAGCAGAAGCGACTCCTGCGAAAGAAGGTTAAATCTTTTGTCAGTAGCGCGGTGTTTTCCGGCGGCCCGTTGAAGGCGCGTCGTTAGAAAAGCGGTGCTGCTCGATGAACTTATTGTACGGTCAACCTGTCTCTGATGATGTACTCAGATTCAGGTTGTTTCCTTGCCGGTCGGTGGATTCAAATCCGAACAACGCCCAACCACTCATTCGATTTAGATGAAGAAAAGAAGGAAGAATATGGCTGCTATTTCAGCAACAGACGTCCGTGAACTCAGAAAAGTAACCGGCGCAGGAATGATGGACTGCAAAGAAGCTCTAAAAGAAGCCGATGGCGACTTCGACGGAGCCGTTGATTTTTTGCGTAAAAAAGGACAGAAGGTCGTCGCCAAACGTGCTGGTAAGGACGCCACCGAAGGCGTTGTGATCGCATCGGCCGAAGGCGGCAAGGGCGTTATTCTGTCGATCAGCTGTGAAACTGATTTCGCAGCGAAGAATGATCTGTTTTTAGCATTGGCGAACAAAGTGGCGGAGCTGGCTCAGAAAGAGCAGCCTGCTACTAAGGAAGATCTTCTGACGTTACCGCTGGCAGAATCGACGGTACAAGAAGAGCTCAACGGTATGACCGCCATCACTGGCGAGAAGATCGAAGTCTCTCAATACTTCGTCGTCGAAGGCGAGAACATCTCTTCTTACATTCACGCCGGTAGCAAAATTGGTGTGATCGTCTCTTATAAAGATGGCGGAAAACCAGAAGAGGCTGCCAAGTTCTTCCGTAGCGTTGCGATGCACATTGCGGCGATGAATCCTTCGATCCTATCTCCCGATGAGTTCGAACAAGATTTCGTCGAGAACGAAGCCCAAGCATTGCGGGCTCAGATCGAAGCCGAGAACGAAGTTAATCGCACTGAAAATTTGGGCAAGCCCATGAAGAACGTGCCACAGTACGCCAGCCGTCGTCAATTGACACCTGAAGTGTTGAAGGCAGCCGAAGATACGATTAAGGAAGAGTTGAAGGCAGAAGGTAAGCCTGAAAAGATCTGGGACAAGATCGTTCCAGGAAAATTAGAGCGTTTCATCGCCGACAATACTTTGCTCGATCAAGAGCGCTGCTTGTTAAGCCAGTTCTTCGCGTTGGATGATACGAAGACTGTCGCACAAGCGGTTAAGGATTTTGCTGATGGCGCAGAATTGGTTGAATTCAAGCGAGTTGCTGTTGGTTAATCGGTAACGCCTAAGAACGATCCTGCACACTCCAATCCGTCGGTGAGCCATTCTGCTTTCCGACGGTTTTTTTGTGCGTTGTTTCAAGCAGATCCGATAAACTGATGAATCTCAGAGCCGTATAACGAGACTCCAGGAGCCAGAAGCACCGCTTCTAGATCCAGTGCGGTTCCAACATTATACCCATTAGGTCAGACCATTTCTAAGCAGTATCAAAAACGAAAAAAGGGTGCGGCTCCACTGCCTGCGATTGGCTGGCGTGAATGGATTCGCTTCGTCGATTTTGGCGTCCGATGTATCAAGGCCAAGGTTGATACCGGTGCACGATCTTCGGCGCTGCATGTGACTGATTTGATCGATTTTGAGAAAGAAGGCCAGCAATGGGTGCGATTTAACATTCATCCGATGCAGCGCACCAGTAAATTCGAGGCCGTCGGCGAAGCGAAAGTTTTGGAATATCGTTCGGTGCGTAGTTCCAGTGGCAAAGCTGAAAAACGACCTGTCATCATTGCCAATATTCGCCAGCCCGGAAAAAGCTCGCCGGTTTGGCCGATCGAGCTAACGCTTACCAACCGTGATGAGATGGGGTTCCGCATGTTGTTAGGCCGCGAAGCCATTCGCCACCGGTTCGTAGTCGATCCGGGGCTGTCCTATTGCGGCGGTAAACCAAAGTATAAAAAGAAAAAAGTACAGAAGCCAGACACAACTTAGCTTGAGATCGCCGAAGTTCAAATTCAAAACACTCTACTTATTAAGAATTGACCTCCATGAAACTTGGAATCCTATCGTGCAGCCGGACCTGCTACAGCACGAAGCGTCTTGTTGAAGCCGCGAAGCAACGCAACCACATCGTCCATGTTATTAATACTAAAAAATTGGCAATCGACCTGCAACGCGGCCAACCCGATCTCTACTACCGTCAAAAGAAACTGGACGGGTACGACGCGGTGCTGCCAAGGATTGGTGCGTCGATTACTTATTTCGGCACCGCAGTAGTGCGTCAATTTGAACAAATGGATGTTTTCTCTGCTAATTCATCAGCTGGGATTTCAAATTCGCGGGACAAGCTTCGTAGTTTGCAAATTTTTAGTCGCCATCACATCGGGATCCCGCCAACGACTTTTGTTCGTGAAAAACACGATGTGTTGCCGGCGATCGAAAGGGTAGGGGGGGCACCGGTGGTTATTAAACTGATCGAAGGTACTCAAGGCATTGGTGTCCTTTTAGCCGAAACGGTGAAGTCGGCCGAAGCGATCATTGAGTTATTGCAGGCTCAGAAACAGAACGTGTTGATTCAGAAATTTGTTGCCGAAAGCAAAGGCAAAGACATTCGCGCCTTCGTCGTCGGCGATGAGGTGGTGGGTGCGATGCGACGTGTGGCGCAGGGGCAAGAGTTTCGCAGCAACGTTCATCGTGGCGGTTTGACCGAGAAGGTTGAACTGAGTGATGAGTATCGTGAAACGGCGGTGCGAGCGGCGCAGATTATGGGGCTAAAGGTCGCTGGCGTAGATATGCTCGAAGGGAAAGACGGTCCTCAGATCATGGAAGTGAATTCGTCGCCGGGTTTGGAGGGGATCGAGAAGTGCACGCAGTTGGATATCGCAGGTGCGATTATTGATTACATTGCGGGGCGCGTTGATTTTCCGGAGATTGATATCCGGCAACGATTGACGGTTAGTCGTGGTTACGGTGTAACTGAGTTGTATATCCCGCAAGGGTCGCACTACGAGGGCAAGCAAATCGGCGAGTGCGGTTTCGACGAGAAGGATATCAATGTGTTGACGCTAACCCGCGATGCGAGCGTCATTCCTAATCCTCGCAAGTCGCGCGTTTTACAGACTGGCGATCGCATTTTGTGCTTCGGGCGTTTGGAGTACATGCGAGAGTTGGTTCCCAAGAAGACGCGGAAGCAACGGAAGGCGAAAGTTCAAGATCTACCCGAATTGCCCGTCGCGCAGCAAGTGATGGGAGAAGAGGGCACGGCGTAGTTCGGTAACGAAACTGTGAGCGGCAAGGCGCTAGCCGCCGGTTCTGCCCGCGATTAAACGGCGGGTTAAACGGCGGGTAGCGCCTTGCCGCTCACGAAAGTAACGCTGTCCAATTCGGAAGATCCATTTTTAAATTTTATTCGTGTTGGAAGAGTTTTTGTCGAGCTTTAAGAGGCACAATGTTTCACGTTTTTAATTTTCATGTTTCGGTGATGTTGCTGTTCATCTTAATTTTGCCTTGCTTCAGCCGCACCGCCGAAGCTCAGCAATACACGATGGAATATCAAGCAGCTCCTATTGATAATCCTCTCAAGGGCTTGGTGCCGTATTCTAACCCTGAGCAAAATCGTTTTCCGCATAGTCTTGAGTTCAGCTACATCAAGTTTTCAGATTTGGTCGTTAGCCCTGATCGCTATGACTGGCAACCGCTGGAAGAGTTGCTAGATGATGTGAAGTCGCGCGGGAACCAAACGGTCTTTCGCGTCTATCTGGAATACCCCGGTGGAGAAAGTGGGATTCCAAAGTTCCTAGTAAAGCAGGGGTTAAGGGTCCACCGTTGGCAGCATGAACAGGATACTACCATTGGCGGAAAGGGTGCGATCGAGACGCCGGATTATGAAGATCCAAAATTGCGAAAAACGCTTCAGCAATTTATTGCAGCATTGGGTGAAAAGTACGATGGCGATCCGCGGGTGGGTTACATCACCGCAGGACTACTTGGTAAGTGGGGCGAATGGCATAATTACCCCAAAGATGAACTTTGGGCCTCTAAGATAACGCAGAACGAAGTGCTTGCCGCATATGAAGACGCGTTTGATAAGACGCCAATTCTGCTGCGGTATCCGGCGGGCAAAGATCACTACGCCCAGACGCCAAATGATAAACTGGATTTTGGCTATCACGATGATTCGTTTGCTTACGCGACGATGGACACGGGTAAAACGCAAGACAGTTGGTTCTTTCAAAAACTGTTGTCGGATTCAGGGACAACAGAAAAGTGGAAGACGAATCCGATTGGTGGGGAAGTTCGTCCTGAGGTTTGGGGATGCTGTTTTGACGATGAGCCTTGTACGCCCAAAGGGCAAGCCTTCGCGCGATGTCGAGATGCGATGCACGTGACTTGGTTGATGGAAACAGGTGTCTTCAAGTGCCAAGCCGATGACAAACGGTTGGCAAACGCGGAACGAGAGGTTCGAAAGATGGGCTATGAATTCTTCGTTCAATCGGCGAACGTGCAGCAAACTGTCGAGGGTGCGAAACTGACGCTGGAAATAAAGAACACAGGCATCGCCCCATTTTATCATTTGGGATGGACGATCAAAATTCGAGCAATAGACGCCCAGCAAAACGACTGGATTGATACCGGATTGGAACTGACCAAAATACTGCCAGGGTCAGTGAAGAAATTGGAATGCAGAATTAAGATGGTGCCGAATGACAAGTTTTTACTTGGCGTGCCTAATCTAATGCCGGGAGGTAAATCATTACGGTTCGCCAACAAAACGCAAGACCAAGATCAGCCTAGTTGGCTGACGATTGGTCGATAAGATTGTTAAATGACTTCGAGTAGGTCCACGGTAAACAGCAAGGTCGAGCCTCCTGGAATCGTTGGTCGGTCAGCGTTCCCGTAAGCCAGATTTGCTGGAATTGCCAAATCGATCGACCCACCCTCGCCAATCAATTGTAGACCCTCGGTCCAACCTGCAATCACTTGATTCAGTCCGAAGGTGATGTCGTCATTGGCGTCAAATATTATACCGTCAATGATGAAACTTCCGACGTAGTTGACGCGCACTTGATCGTTGGAGCTTGGCTGAATTGCGTTACCCTGTGCTCTGATTCGATACTGCAAACCGCTATCTGTCACATTCCATCCAGACCGATTGGCGTTGGCTTGTAGAAATTGGGTTTGTTGAGCAAGCCGCACTTGGTTCACGTCGATGATTATATCGTTGCTCTCACCAAAGAGCGTGTCGGCTGGATGTCCTGTGACGACATCCGCCTCGGTGTCGTTGCCTGTAATAATTGTGTCTTGGCCCGAACTAAGGTTAAGGGAGTTAACGACGGCGGAGATGATTCGATCTCTGCCCAGCCCTCCATTGAGATTGTCGTTGCCTTCGCCACCAATGATGGTGTCGTCGCCTGCCTCTCCGCCGAGGGTGTCGTCACCGGCGCGACCGATGAGTGTATCGTTTCCGTCGCCGCCAGAAACGACATCGCTGCCTTCTTGCCCAAGAATGCGGTCGTTTCCGGATTCTCCGTTGATGATGTCGTCGCCAAGTCCACCGTAGATTAAGTCACGACCGTCGCCACCATCAATTTGGTCGGCTCCGTCGACGCCCAGAGCGATATCGTTGCCAGAGCCCAAACGAATGATGTCGTTGCCCTCGTGTCCGATTACAAAGTCGTCACCGGCGCCCGATTCAATCGTGTCGATGCCATCACCACCGAAGAAGCGGTCTCTTCCGGTGTCATCCTCAGTTTCGAGAATTTGGTCATCGCCTCTGTTTCCGGTCGCGAAATCGTCCCCGTCGCCGGTGCGGATGATGTCATCGCCGTTACCAGCGATAACGCGATCATTGCCGCCGCCGGTTGTGATGGTGTCATCGCCGGCAAAGCTTACCACGCGCATGTCGATGTCGGTGGTGTTGAGTACCAAGTCATTCTGGAACGTGCCTCGATAACTGATTTGGGTCAGGCCGTTGGTTGAAAAACGCTGTAGAGGGCAGTTTGATTCATCGACCACCAGCTCATTAGTGGCGCCGTCTAAGGAGAAAGTCATTTCGTTAGCAAAGTTAGCACCCGCGATATTGGTTTCGGCGGCTGTAACGAACAACGTGCCGGTGCCCGAATCAAAGAAAAACGAAGTATCGCCAGCCAACAACAGCCGGTTTTCGAGTGATTTGTAGTTTAACGATCTGCGTTTGTTTCTTAAGCGTGCCATGAGAATAACCTTTGAGGGAAAGAGGGGAAGAGCATCACGTTTGTTCCGAAATCGGATGCTCGGAGCCTCCAGTTCATTCAATCGTAAGATTGGTAAAGTTTGCTGGCGATTAAGTACGATCCACGGTCTTATTTCAACGGATGGTGAAACATTGTGGGGCGGTTACACGACAACGGACACGATTAGTCGGCGGAGTGATAGCTTGACAGGCTTACTGATTTTTTCTGATCCAATTAATCGTTAGCTTCCTTTCAAATCGGTAAAGTTTAACAAGAGTGCATGCACTTCTTGTTCGAGGACGATAGCTATCGAGTAAAGCAATCATCCCCCCTCGCTCCATGAGAATTAAAATGCTTCGAGATGACGAAAAACAAACAAATCAGAACGTAGAATCCGAACTTCAAGATTTGAAAAAGGCGCGAAAGAAGAAACGTGAATCCAGTTTGCAAACGCCACTGGAAACCTACCTGCGTGAGATCAACGAAACGGCGTTACTTTCTGCTCAAGAGGAGAAAGATCTCGCCCGCCAAATAGCTAAGGGCGACGTGAGAGCACGAGATCATATGGTGCGTGCCAACCTGCGACTGGTCGTCAATATTGCTCGCGGCTACACGGGTAAAGGTTTGGGGCTTCAGGATTTGATTGAAGAGGGTAATTTGGGATTACTCCGCGCGGTTGAAGGCTTTGATCCCGACGTTGGAACGCGTTTCAGCACTTACGCCAGCTATTGGATTAAGCAGTCAATCAAACGTGCGTTGATCAATTCGGCGAAAACGATCCGTATTCCCGCTTACATGGTCGAACTACTTTCTAAGTGGCGTCGTGCGACGGTCCGTTTGACGGATGAGCTACGGCGGAATCCAACGCCTGAAGAAGTCGCACGTTTACTGGGACTGCCCAAGCGGAAGCTGCCGATCATCAAGAAGGCCATCCAAATCTATAACTCGACACCGCAAACGGATCAGTCAGATTCCGGTTGGTCATTGGGCGAGATGGTCATGGATGATCGTATGAGAAGCCCGGCCGACACGATGCTGGAGAACGACGTATTGCGTCACGTCAAGTCAATGTTGCATGACATGGACGAACGCGAAGCAAGCGTCCTGAAGATGCGGTTTGGTTTGGAAAATACCGATCCACATACGCTTAAAGAGATCGGCGAAAAATTGGGGCTGACTCGCGAGCGTGTGCGGCAGATCGAGACCGAAGCGCTGAAGCGTTTGGGCGAAGGTCTGCGAGATCCTTACGACATGGAAATGACGATGCCATTCTAAGTGGCCAATGGCTGTTACGGTTGAGTGGGATAGGCTTTGAGCCTGTCTGGCGAAAAATGACAGGCTCAAAGCCTATCCCACCTGCACTTTCTACACCGAAGGTAAACCTTGGATACGACGCCACGCGCTGATTTGGCCAAGGTGCATATTTTCGTGGTTGCACAATAAGTAGGGCAAGACAATTCCGACGGTCGGCATGACGTGTTGCCAGCGCGGCAGCTGTATCGCTGTTTCGAAGACGCCGTCGTCGGCCGCTTCAAGTTGACCGATCACTTGTTCGTGAAAGGCAGCGTAGTCGCCAATCAATTTTTCTTTCGTTGCGTAAACAGACGCATCGGCTAAGGGTTTTGACTGCATGCCGAATTCATGATCTTTGGGATCCTCAAATGGTTTGCCGTCAATCGCAAGCGATAACAAGGGCATGTAGACATTGAGGTGCGATAGGACCCAGGCTGGGTGATTCGATGGGGCTTCACCAGAGGGAGCTGGTTGAAGTGTCATTTGCTCCTCGGTGAGATCGGCGACCAAGCTCTGCCCGTAAGCAAGATTTTTCTTGGCACAAAAAATATAGCCGTCAAGTGCGCTGCTCATGGGAAGGTTTCTCAAAAAATACTTTGATGGTTATCACTACCGTTAACTTTAACGAAAAGCAGGCAACCGGTGAGGGGGCATTCTCAATGAACTACCCAGAGAAGGTAAGAAACGGGCGCGGCGAAGATCAGCGAATCGAGTACATCCAAAATGCCGCCTAAGCCCGGCAGCATATTGCCGGAATCCTTGCAATTGGCATCGCGTTTAAGCAGCGACTCCGCTAAATCGCCCAAGACGCCTGAGCAGGTGACCAAAACTCCGTAAAGAATCACCCACCACCAAGGCCGGTCAACCGTGATGCCGAAAATGAGAGGGCTGACGATGTAGATGACGATCGCTGCTGCAATACATCCACCTAACGGCGCCGCTAAGGTGCCCTGCAGTGTCTTGCCGGGGCTTATTTTGGGGGCAAGTTTTATCGTGCCAAAACTTTTTCCAGCGAAATACGCAAATGCATCTGACATCTTAACCGTTGCGATCAAACAGATGATGGAAATGAGACCAAGCGAATTGTTTTGCTCTAACAGACGCAGCGGCGCGACGAATCCGAACAGCATCGCGAGATAACTGGTCATGAACATCGTGCGTCCGATGCGTCCGGCGACTTCCCCCGCGTGCTGCGAGTGTCCTTGGAATAGTTTCCATTCTGCGGCGAAGGATAGCAACATCGCTGCGAAAATGCCGGCGATGGCCCAGCCAAATTTTCCGATCGGGCAGTCTAAGGGGTAGTTTCGCCACAGCACCGGAGCCGAAGCGATCAGTGCCAGTACGACAGCGGCAGTCGCCATTGTGATTATTGACTGGCGATTTTGGCCCTGCCACATGCGACTGAATTCGATACCGCAGAGTGACGCGACAATAGCGGACAAGAGGGCAAGCATGATACCGGGCCGCCCCAAAATTTCGGGCGTGCCCAGCCAAAAATCCACGCGTATCAGCAAGATCATACCGACGATCAAAACAGCGGCTGACGCAAGGCGACGACTGAGCAAGCTTGACTCCGATAACTGGTGGAAATGGGTTAGAGATTAGCTACCGATTTTACCGGGTCTGAAAGAGAATTATCAGCCAAAATAGGGCTCCATGACCCCCAAACCGGCCAAATTTCTCCACATTTCAGGTTTTGATAAAGGCTTGAACGTTCCGGCAGAGCCGAGTTGTTTTTCCTGCAGCGTTGGTGTGATTCATAGAAATTGTGAAACCCGACCTTACGGCGTCAATATTTCCGATTTATCACCGTGATCTTCGAAATTTGCGCTGCCGTTATTATGCGGAATCCTAATTTTTTGTGGATGAGCACGTTATCAGACGACAGAAAATAACAAAAGAGTTTTAAAACGATGACAACACAACTTGAGTCATGGAAATACTTTGAACAGGAAAATGTTCAAACAGACGAAGCTGGCGAAATCACGCTCGGCACACTCCCAGGAAGCGTTGACGAATGTAAGCCGACATTCTCGATGGAACGGTTTTGGCTAAAGGGAATCAAGGGCATTGCTGGATTTCTTGGTGTGATCAGTGCGCTTCGGGGCCTAAACATTGTGTTTGACAACGGGATGGTCGTAGAAATGACGAAAAAAATGCAGCCCCATGGGCGTGATGCGGCCGGTCTCGTGATGGCCGAGTCTCAGCAAGAACGGTTGATGCTGATCGTCATGGCAGTGAAATTCTTTATCAAGATGGCTATCTGTCTCGGCTTGGTTATTTTCCTAAACAACAAAACGAACAGGGCGATCTTTACAGCCACGGATCGAAAATCGTTTGCCTAAGTGCTACCGAATGATACAAGACTATTGATGAAAGGCTTCTATATGTTTAAAAGATACCTTTGCCGAACGCATCGTCGCCGTCATTGCGGGAAACCGAAGGGTCAGGTCGTTCAGATGCCAGCGATTGAGCCGGTCGCGTTGACGAAATACCAGAGGGTGAAAACTTGCCGTCCTTAGGTCGCGGAATGTCGATTCGTGTTTCGACTTCCGCTTGAGAATCCAGCGTCGCATTGGAATTAGGTTCAGACGAGATCTCAGGGGCTGAGTTCGAATTCGAATCATCTTCGTTTGATTCGCTCTGCGCGATTGATTCTGGTTTTTTTTCGCTCCGGCGAGGTTTGCTCCGCTCGTCGTAACCTTCATCGTATCGCGAACGATATCCTGGTTCTTTAGATAGTTGTGTCTCTTTTTCTAACTCCTGAACGATTTTAGATTGAATCGCCTGTCGGCATTCAGCATTAATGGGATGAGCGATGTCGGCGTAGAGTTTCGCGCGGCCGTTGGAATCATGTTCGATATTGTCCCCGCGCAGTTTTGTACCGCATTGATTGCAGTAGTTCGCCTTGAGATGATTTTTGCTGCGGCACTTATGACAATTGGAGGTCAGTTTGCGGCTTGGCATGGCAACAAAGGGGCCACGGTTACCTTCGATGATCTTCAAATCGCGAATTACGAAGCAACCATCAAAGGTCACGCTGCAGAATCCGCGTAGACGGTCCTCAGGATTCTCCATTAATTTGATTCGAACTTCTGTAATTTCCATTCGCTTATCCCCACGCTCAACACGATTATGCGGTTAACTCGCCATACCGTCCGAGACTTGTTACACAGTGTATTTTTAAGGCCGGCCATCGGGCAGACAACCGGGCAGCAGCAGCACGTGCGCATCGTTGATTGCGGAACAAGCCGAAATAGCTTGAACCGCTGCCACTCATCTGATGGCCAAGGCAGGGCAGTTGAGAAAACACTTGCTCCAATTTCCCAATCTCACGAAGAAGTTGACCGGCAGCAGGCTGGAGTCGATTCTGCAATGACCTCGCGATTCGGTCAGCCCGTCCCGATTGAATACTGGCCATCGCGCTATCACTTTGCCGTGCTTGGACCGGCAACTTGCATTGGCCAAAAACGCTGGGGGTCGACAGGCCGACCGGTGGTTTCGCAACAACGAATGAAAGTCCCGCAGGGGTCTCGATCGCCGTAATTTTTTCGCCTCGACCTCGACACATAGCCATTCCACCTTCAAGAAAGAAAGGAACGTCACTTCCAATCTCCGTAGCGGCGTCAATGAGTTGTGGTCGTGACAGTTGGAGGTTCCATAGAATGTTTCCCGCAATTAACGCCGCCGCAGCATCGCTTGATGCACCGCCCAACCCCGCCGACGATGGAATGCGCTTGATAAGTTGGACGTCCATCCCCGAAACCTTCAAATTGGTGGCTGGTGATTCGCCGCCGACATTCTGATTGCCGATCCTCTGAAGCAAAAGCAGTGCTTTGACTATGAGGTTACGTTCGTCAGTTGGAATGGGTTCGGGGTCATGTTTCTCAGCTGTCTCAGAGTCAGCCAATCGAATCGACAATCGAAGTCGTCCTGACTTATTGGACGTAAAAGAAAGCTGATCGAACAGAGAAACGGTTGTCATGATCGTTTCAAGTTCGTGAAAACCATCTGAACGTTTGCCAAGCAACTCGAGGTAAAGATTCACCTTCGCCGGCGCAGAAATACGCAGTTGTTTCGAAGACAAATTTCTGACAAGCATGACGATCATCTCAAAGGAGTCGGAAATCGCCGGACAGTTCCAACAGAAGAGGCGGAGAGGATGAGCGCGCTTATCGTTTTAATAGCAGTTTCTATCAGATCTCGGTGTTCTTCAGCTTGGAGCGGACGTCGATAGCCGTTCTAGGTAATTGTTAGAATCAATCTATCATTATGGAGACGGAACACCACAACAAACTGATAATCTTTCTCAATTCATGCATGAGAACCGGTTACCTATTAGGTCCAACCGTCAACCTTTGCCCGATGTAATGTTAAGCTGGGGCGAACGTTTGCCTTGGACCGGGCTTGTTAATTTACTTAGCCATTTGGCGCTCGCCCCGTTTGGCAACGCCGTGAAGAATTTTCGTTCGAAAAAATCAAGCTATTAGCCGGTTTAACGCGAGCGGGCTGTTGACTTAAGTGAGCCGCATAGGCGCTAGCCTCGGTTTCGTCCATCGCAAAGCCGGGGCTATCGCCTAATGGCACTTACTTTAGCTTGCTGCAACGCATCCACCCGTCAGCCGCCAACTCAAAAGCGTCCGGTCCTACGCGCCTAAACCGGACGCTTTTCCGTTGGTGGTTGATTCGAATTGGCTGCGCAAATGACCTTCAACTTTCTAAAGCAAGTGCCGTTTGGGCTAGCGCCGAATGGCACTTACTTTAGACGAAACGTGGGATAATTTTATCAGCCGCCACGCGATAGCGTCCGGTCCTACGCGCTAATAACCGGACGCTATCGCGTGGCGGCTGATGCGCAGATGCGTTGCATCAAGCTAAAGTAAGTGCCATTGGGCGAGCGCCCAAGCGGCGAATGTTTCCACTGCAAACTTTTTAGTTTGACAAACCTCTAACCTTTCTTTCGCTTCACCAAGACACCGAACATGAAGCCTGGTGAATTTCAACGAATCCTAGCCAACCCTCGAGAAACTCAGCAGTGGTTGGCGGAGATCGGCACCGATGACGACGATCGGGCGTTGACCAATCTGAAGCGCATCATCGCATCGGGTTTGTCCGATGAGGGCGTCCGCAATCTAGCAGCACAGCTGAACGTCCACTTGCCTGTAGTAAGTGATCCTGATCTTGCCATCAACAACTTGGAACGATTCGTCTCGTCAGTTCCATCGGCCAAAGAGCTCGGCGAACTGTTCATTTTGAACCATACGTTAGTGCCGACGCTGCTAACCATTTTCTCCACCAGCCAGTTTCTTAGTGACATTTTGGTCCGCGACCATTCTTGCTTTGTCGCGATGCTGAAGCACGAAGGCCGGCTTCACGCTTCGCAATCGTTGGTGCGGGGTATTTGCGAAGAAGTGGGGCTTTGCGGTGATGAGAAGGAGGCGATGACCGTTTTGCGAAAATTCAAACGGTCGCAGATGATACGTGTGGGGTATGCCGACCTGATTGATGGGCACCGTATCCCTCAGATAACGCAACAACTGTCTTATGTGGCGACTGCGATCTGCGAAGCCGCCTATCAATTCACACGGCGTAAGCTGGAAAAAAATTGGGGAGTTCCGCAAAATGCCGATAGAAAGAAAAGTAAATTCGTCATTTTGGCGATGGGTAAGCTCGGCGGTATGGAGCTGAACTATTCGAGTGACATTGATTTGATCATGGTCTACGATCAAGACGGTGAGACCAGCGGAAAACCGCCGCTGCCCAATCGTGAATTCTTTGCGCGACTAACACGAGGCGTTGTCAAATTGATCAATGAGATAACGCCTCTGGGAGCCGCCTATCGCGTTGACTTACGTTTGCGTCCTGAGGGTGCTAAGGGAGCTGTCTGCCACAGCAAGGATGCGGTACTGAAGTACTACGATTTCCAAGGAAGAACCTGGGAACGGCAGGCATTGATTAAAGCGCAACCTATCGCCGGCGACATGTCATTGGGCAAGGATCTGCTGGAGCAATTGCAAGATTGGATCTACCAGATTTCGATGTCGCGTTCAGATATCAGTGGCATTAAAGCACTCAAACGTAAGATCGAACGTCGCGCTGTTCAAAAAGGTGAAGAAAGTTCGAACGTCAAAACCGGACATGGTGGAATTCGCGATATTGAATTTGCCATCCAGTTCATGCAGTTACTAAACGGAGCCGCGATTAAAAACTTGCGAACGCCCAACACGCTGACGGCAATCGCGCGATTAGAGCGTTCGGGCTGTTTGACAATGGCCGAAGCGACGTTGCTGTCGCAAAACTATTGTTGGCTAAGAAAACTGGAGCATCGTTTGCAAATTATGCACGATTTGCAAACGCATACGCTTCCTGATTCGAATCGCGAACTGGAAAAAATTGCGATTCGCATGGGATACGAGCCCTCGTCAGGAGCGACGCCGTTGGGGCAGTTTCGTCGTTATTTGGCCGAAACGACAGAAGTAAATCGAAAGATTCTGGACCATTTATTGCACGGAGCATTTGGGCCAAAAACGGTTTTAGGTGACCAGGATCCCGAGGATCCCGAGGACGTTCCGATCGAAGTGGAATTGGTGCTCGAACCTGATCCGACACCCGAGATGATCACACAGTCGCTGGCGCCCTATCATTTTTCAAGCGTGAAAACGGCCTACCGGATTATGATGGAATTGGCACAAGAGAAAACAAGATTCATCTCTCCCCGTCGTTGTAAATACTTTTTTGCTTCGATCGCCAAACCTCTGCTGACAGAAATTTCAAAGACGCCTGACCCTGACGCGACGCTGATCGCGTTGAGTCAGGTCAGCGATTCCTTAGGAGTTAAGGGCGTCCTGTGGGAGCTGTTTCGGTTTAACGCTCCGACGCTTGAACTTTACGTGTTGCTTTGTTCGTCCAGCGATTATTTGGTGAACATTTTTCGTAGCAACCCTGGAATGATTGACGAGTTGATGGATGCGTTACAGTTACAGCAGTTGCCGACGCGGCAGCAATTGGAGGCTACCCTTGATGAACTGACTGGCGGGGCTGTCGAACCTGATTTGATCTTGCGAAGTTTCAAAAGCACATGTCACCTACGAATAGGCGTTCGAGACATTTTAGGGCGCGATGATATTACCGAAACGCATCGGGCCCTGACTGACGTTGCGGAACTTTGTCTCGAAACGGTAACCCGTTTTCGATACCAAGAGACGATTAAAAAACATGCGGCTGATCCTGGCCTGGTGATGCCGCTGGATGAAGTTCCCTTGGTGATTTTGGCGTTGGGGAAGTTGGGTGGTCGTGATCCAAATTATCACAGCGATTTAGATGTAATTTTTCTGTATGACGTGAGCCCCACCTTCGAAGCAAGTCTTAAAAAGGATTCCGGCAGCCAGTTCTTTTTCAGTGAACTTGCCGCCCAAATTACGCGGTCGATCACGCAGTCCACGGCGCGGGGGCAATTGTACGAATTGGACAGCCGGTTGAGACCGACCGGCAAGAGCGGTTCGTTGGCCGTTTCGATGGACGAATTTTCAAGGTACTTTCGCACCGGCAAAGGCCAGCTTTGGGAACGACAGGCATTATGCAAAGCAAGGGTAGTGTTCGGTGGAGAGGCTTTCGCGGAGAAAGCGATGACGACGGTCAAAGAAGCGCTGTTGATGAAACCTTGGGAAGATTCCATGGCGGCGGAGATAAAGAGGATGCGTTTGGCGATGCAAAAAGATGCGACCGATGAAAATATAAAGCGCGGCGTTGGCGGGACCGTTGACATCGAATTTGCCGTTCAAATGCTCCAACTGAAGCATATGCAGGACGATCTTTCGGTTTGGAGCCCCGGAACAGTCGACGCGATCAATCGACTCGTGGAGGCGGGGAAAATGGACGCGAGGCTGGGAGGTTCACTGATAAGATCCTATCAGTTTCTGCGCAGCGTCGAGGCGCGTTTGCGTCTAATGAACGTGGCGGCGAGGCACGATTTTCCGATCGAGCAAAAGCAGTTGGAGAAACTGGCCTACCTTTTGAAATATCCTGATGGTAGCTCATTGAAGTGGTCGGTGGATAGTTGCCGGACGCAGGTACGAGCGGACTTTGAGCAAATCGTGGGGTAGATTTCGCAGGGGCTAGCGCCGTGAACGACTTTTCCCTGTATTAAATAGCCGTTTTGACGCTAGTCACGGTTCCGTAGTTTCGGATATGCGAAAGAACCGTGGCAGCGCCAAAACTGCTAATAACTTTCGTTTTCAAACGAAAACTCTATCGTTGTGGACGATTGAGATCAAAGGCAACGTTGACTAGGGCTCCCGGTTCAATCACGAAACTATCCGGGACATCGATACGCATTGGCCGGCCCCACTCTTCGACACGCGGGTTGGCGCGTTGGCGAGGCGGAACAGATTCAATCTTCGGCCCGACAGATGAAACAATTGTCTCTGCACGCAGTAGCGGGTTAGTTCGCGCTGTCAGTACCACAGGCATGCCAGCAAAGGGGCGTACTGGGCCTGTCTCCCGTGCGTAGACGACGATGACCGTTCCTTTGGTGGGCGCGATCGAGGCCACCGGTGTTCCTGCCTCCACCATGTCGTACTGGCCGACCATAGATTTTTCAATTTGGCCAGTGATCGGGGCTCGGATGTCCAGCCGCGACGCAGATTTTTGCAGGACGTCGATTTGCTGTTCAAGCATTTCAGAGCGCTGAACCGAAGATTGAAATAGCATCCGTTCGGCTTCGTTGAATGTTGAAATGTCCTCAGTTGCTAAATCCGATGCCGAAATCGTATCCCCGCTGAAGAGTTCGATTCGAATCGCTTCGATCTCCGCAATCTGTTCGCTGCGTTGTTTATTCAGACTGTTTCGCTGCTGAGATTTTTCATCGGTTGAAAGATTCGATATTTGAAGCGCGCGGATTTGCGATTCGGTCTTTCGCAAGTTCAAATTCAGTTTTGCGATGGAGGTTTCCTGTGTCGCAGACTTGGTGCATGCCGCCAGTTTTTCCCACGGGGATGACTGTGAGCTGCCCTCTAGTTCCGAGGCATTGGGCCCCGAAGCGGCGATCGAGGATGTTTCAGGCCCGTCGCTCAGCAGTGACGTCAACTTCGATTGTGTGCTGTTGTCGATGCCATTGAGCTGCCGTTGAATCCTTTGGATGTCTCCGATGAGATCACTGTCATCAAGTTCGATGATGATCTGGCCTTTTGTAACGTTGCTGAAAATTGGCATGCTTTCGCCGCTTTGGGTGGCCCAACCGGTCACGATGCCTGCGGCAGGACTGGCGACACTGGAACTGAGTGCTTCCACTTCGCCAATTTGAATGACGTTGCGATTTTGAAATTGCCAAAGCAGCAAGCAACCTCCGCAAAGAAGCGCAAAAAAGGCAAAGGGCAGAAATTGCGTGCAGGTTCTCTTCCAGCGGATTCGCAGCGGCGTTGAAACGGTTGATTTTGAATTAGTTTGAGACATGCGTCGGTTGATTAAGTTTCAGATTGAGGTGAATTCACAAATAGTGACACCTGTTGTATTTCAAATTGGTCCAGCAGCTCGTTGCGAAGTGCATCACTTCGCGCCGGGTCCCTGAGAAGCAATTTATATGAGACGCTACTACCGGATTGTGTCAGGTGTTGGTCGCCAGAACGTTTCCAACGGGCAGCATGACGTTGTAGTAGCGGTGTCAATAATTCCTCGACGGTGATCGAAGAGATATCCATGTCGATCGACAACACGGCATCGAATCGGCTACGACCGCCAAAATCGCTGAGCCAGAGATATCCCATTAATGCTGCGACGACCAGCAGACCACAGATCGCTTCCACATAGTGACCGGTTCCGGTCCCCATGCCTTCGACGATTGCCCACAGAATAAAAGTTGTATCGCGAGTGTCTTTTAACACGTTTCGAAAACGCACAACCGCAAACACGGCCAGCAGACCGAACGCGATGGCTGTGCTGCCGGCCATCAGAATCATCATTAAAGCGACGATCACCGGAAGGGTGACCAAGGACGCCGCGAAAGATTTTGAGTAAGACGGAGATGTGTGCGTCCACATGTAAATCCAGCCAATAACTTGCCCTAGGGCGCAGGCCATCATCAGCGACAGTAGCATCGTTTCCACAGGCATCGTTTGCGTCATCGTACCGCCACTGAAAAGATCAAGAAAACTATCCATGAAGGGCTCCCATCGAATTCGCCTTATTCAGGTCTAGAGCGTTGATGCACTCGACATATTTTGGTACCGATGTGGGCACCAGGCTAAATCGTCTAGCGATATCGTTCATCCAATCAGCAGGTCGTTCAACAAATTTCATTTCCAGCACCACGGCGTTGATTTCCGACATTTTTGAAATGTCGGGCATTTGTAAATGTGAACCAGGGACGTAAAGGCTTCCGCAGATCGTCCGATCAAACGTGACGCGGTAATCGTTCAGCGATCCATTTTGGTAGGCCTCACGAAAATAGTCCACGTAGACTCGACCCGAAGCGGCGAGCTGTTCTTTTAATTGGAAGAACGTATTGAGTCCGTCTCGTTCTGCTGGTGTGTCTTTGAGTAGCATGCGGGGGTCGGGTGAATGACCACGCAAAATTTTCTCCGCAGAAGCGCGACTGACGGCAGCTCGTTTCTTTTGGATCACGTCGGTAACACGCCGTTTGATCTCGAGAAACACTGGGGATTCTTCGCTGTTGTCGTAAAATCGAATCCGAAGTTTGAATCGGTTTTTGTTGCCTTGTAGGGTGTCCTGGTAGCAATGAAGACGCTTGGAATCCAGGTACAGACTCTGCACGCGATAACCTCGTGAACCGGCCATTGAATTCTTGTCAGAATTTAAATGCGTCAGAACTTCAGCGCGGATCGCATCGGCAAGGCTTTCGGCAATAAGGTACTTCAATTCGTACCGGCTGGCTTGGAAGGTTTTCATACAGGAGATCTGAGGTAGGAGTGGAGCGTCAAAAGTTGAGAAATAACGTGACTCAAAATTCGACGTTGACCTCACCTCCGTTGCGCGAGGCAAGTGCCAATAGGTTTTCTTCGGTCATGTCGTCGGTCAAAAAATGTACTGAACCATCCGCGAAGACTGCGTTCGCTCCCCCCGAGTGTTCAGAGAAGATCAATTCATCGTTCTGAGACTTCTTCCCAGATTCGGTGTTGACGCCTTTTTCGAGGCTGGAAATATTCTTTCCTGAAACCCAAGCTCCATTGGGGTCATCGTCCTTCTCGGTCCCACGACCAGTGCACTCACTGACCATCATTGTGTTTGATGAACCGTCAGAGATCTTTCCGAATGTGACCGCGGGTGGTTGGGTAATTCGCGAAGCGTTGCGAAGACCTTTGATCCCAATCAGGATGCCTTGTTGTGGGGCGTAATTGCTGTCGGTGGTGGGATTCTCCTCCTCGTCGCTTGGGCCTGAGATGCCCATATAGTCCGTGCATCCCAAGTTTAAACCGACTTCGTTATCAAGTTCGACAATGATATCGCCTTCACGTATACCGTCCGTCTGGCTGGTTGAGGGACAAAGGTATGCAGGAATCACATTCGCGATTGCAACTTTGTTGACGGCCGCTCTGTAGGGAAGATCGAAGTCAATCTGTTGGTATATATTGTTCGCCTCAATTTGGGGCAGAACCGACGCCATCCAACTGTAATCCAAGCGAGTGGTATCACTACTTTCTTCGGTCGCCGTCCAGAACTGGCCAGCTGGAAACTTCATTTGGCCAGACTCATAGTTATGAATGGCCAGTCCAATTTGTTTCAGGTTGTTCTGACAAGCGGT
>ENA-ORXT01001276-ORXT01001276.1-marine-metagenome-genome-assembly--contig:-NODE-1276-length-34705-cov-159.596714_pt1 | contig 34705 bp, 26 predicted proteins | sample MGYA00237868_ERZ511482 | MGnify/ENA metagenome assembly ERZ511482 | reverse complement strand
AAGCAATTTCCCTTCCGTCATTCTGAGATTTCTGTAACGAAGTGGAAGAAATGCTCAGAATCTGTTTTCGGTTAACGGGCTGCTTTTTAAATATTACTACACCTATTACCTTAATGGTTTAACTACAAACTTCACCACATCACCCAACTTCTTTTGAGAAAGCGTATTTATTGAATTTTCAGGAAGGTTTAAAATACGAGGGTAACCGCCGGTAGTTTGGGCATCTCGCATTAAAATAATTATTTTACCTAATGGAGTAAGTTGAACCGTACCGGGCAAAATGGCACTTGTCAATATAGAAGGTAAGCTGTTGGCCAATTGCTCTTTTAATTGATAAGCCATTCTGTTGTTAATAGCAATATGAAAATTGGCGGATAATAAAAAATCTTGTTGTTCTTTATCTAACAGATCAAATTCTGGGCCTTTGTGTACTTGAATAATTTGGTTTGAAAAATGCTTAACATTAACGGCAATAGCACTATTAGATTTTTCTGTTATACTTGCGTAAGCCCTGTAAGCTATTTCATCATCTTTTACTAAAATATTGTTTTTAGTGATGGGTTGATAATAACTGTTGCTTTCCAAAATTTGTTCGGTTTCAAAACCACCTTTTACTGCAATGTAAGTTCTGTAGCCATATATCAATGCACCAAAATTTAAAATATCACCAACCTCAATATTGATTAGTGAGTTGAGGGAAACTTTATGCTGATTTATATTAGCCGATATATTGGCACCACAAATTGCAATTTGGGTAGCTTGGTTAAACAATAGTTTCGGCCCTATTTGAGTGCATTCAATAACCGCAAAATTAGGTTTGTTGTTTAATAACAGATTGGCTTTAGTGGCAGCATATTGATCCATTGCACCACTTATAGGAACACCATATTTCATAAAACCACATCTACCCAAATCTTGAATTGAGGTGTACAAACCTGCTTTTAATACTTTAAGCATAAGGTGTTTTTTTAAGCTTAAAATTATTTTTACGGTAATCTTTCAGGCTTATGTTATAAAATTCAACTTTGTCACCAGCTTTAAAAACAGCGGGTGGGTTTTCGTTTACATTAAACAATTGAACAGGGCAATTGCCAACTATATGCCAACCGCCGGGGCTGCTTTGAGGATAAATACCCGTTTGCTGACCACCAATACCAACCGATCCTTTGGGTACTTTTAATAAAGGTTTTGACTTTCGGTTTAAAAACAAACGTTCCTCTAAATTACCGAGGTATAGAAAGCCGGGCAAAAAGCCAATAAAATAAACTGTATAAATTGTCTGTGTATGAATATGAATAATTTCTTCAATTGATAAACCAATAGCATTACTGTAATTCTCTAAATCGAAACCCAATGTTGGGTGATAACAAACAGGCAACTGCCAACAATTATTTTGGTAAGATGCTGTTACTAAAACATTTTCATAAATAGCTTTAAGTTGATCACATAAATTATAAAAACTGATACTTTTAAATAGAACAGTTAATGAAGCATAAGCTGGAATACATTCAATTACAAATTCATTTAAATTATTATTAATTGCGGCTTGAAAAGCTTGGATATCTCTTAAAATATTCTCCTCAATTTTTTGTGGCCATTCTATTAAAACAGCATTATTGCTAAAGGCTTTATATTGAAGTGGATAGTTACTCAATATCTTTTTTATTAAAAAATTGATGTAGATGTTGCACAATTGCTAAAGCATTTTCTGTATCGCTATGCACACAAAAAGTATCAGCTTGTAGCTCAATTTTTCTATTATTAATTGTAATCACCTCTTCATTTTTTATTATGGATAAAACCTGTTGTAATGCTTTTTCGGGTTGATGAATATTTGCATTTGGCAAATTTCTGCTAAGCAAACTCAAATCGTCGTTATAAGTTCTATCAGCAAAAGCTTCTACACAAATTAAAAAACCTTGTTGCTTTGCTATTTTTAAAATAGCCGAGTTAGGCGGTACAAAAAGTAAACAATCCTTTTTATAATGATTAATTGCTTTTAAGTAAATCTTAGCTTTCTGTGCATCTTTCGCAACATCGTTATACAATGCGCCGTGTGCTTTTATATGATGGAATGTAGCGGTTTGTTTTTCTAATACTTCTTCAAAAAGCTTAAGTTGTTGTTGTAAGCTTTGTATTAGATCTTCTGCTGAAATATTTAGTGAAACTCTGCCGAAATTTTCAACATCAGGATATGAAGTATGTGCGCCAATATTCACTTGATGTTTTTGAGCTAATTGAACCGATTGTTCAATAGTTGTAACATTACCAAAATGACCACCACAGGCAATATTGCAAGCCCAAAGGTAAGGCATTAAAAAGGCATCATTACTAAAGCCCTCCCCCAAATCGCAATTAAGGCTAATGTTCATTTTGTAAAAATAAGAGATTTACAATTGAAACAAATCCAAAGCTTGTTCGCTAAAGTAGCTGGCTATTAAACTGCTTCCTGCTCTTTTTATCGCAATGATGGTTTCCTTAATTGCATCATTTTCATTTAAACAACCTTGCATTGCCGCAGCTTTTATCATACTATACTCACCAGAAACCTGATAGGCCGCTATTGGTAAGTTTGTGTTGACACTCACTTTTGCAATTACATCCAAATAAGCCAAAGCGGGTTTTACCATTAATATATCAGCACCTTCTTCTACATCAGATAAAATTTCTTTTACTGCTTCTTTACTGTTGCGAGGATCCATTTGATAACCCGTTTTATCACCCATCCCTGGGGCAGAATCTAAGGCATCTCTAAAAGGCCCATAAAAACAACTGGCATACTTTGCGCTGTACGACATAATGCCTACGTCTTTAAAATCTTCTTCATCTAAAGCATTTCTTATCGCCAATATTCTTCCATCCATCATATCGCTGGGCGCAATAAAATCTGCACCGCAATTAGCATACAAAACTCCTACCCTACTCAACACATTATTAGTAGCATCGTTTACAATTTTTCCATCTGCCACAATACCATCGTGCCCATAGCTCGAAAAGGGATCTAAAGCAGCATCTGCCATTAAAACACAATCTGGAAATTTATCCTTTATCGCTTTTATGCTTTTTGGTATGATGCCATTTTTATTTAAAGCAGCGGTGCCGTCATTGTCTTTATTAGTTGGATCAATTTTACCAAACAGCAAGTAGCAGCGTAAACCTTTTTGATAAAGAACATTAATCCTTTCTATCAACAAATCTAAACTATATCTATAATAGCCCGGCATAGAACTAATTTCTTCCGTTAGGTTTTTACCATCCATTACAAATAAAGGTGTAATAAAATCGTGAATAGAAATATGTGTTTCAGCTACTAAATCTAACAGCAAATGGTTGTTTCTTAAACGGCGATGACGTTGAATTGGAAACGGCATTTATACAATTTGTTTTTTGGTTAAATATAAATTTACAACATTTTCAAATGTAGGCGTTTCGGGTGTAAAAATGTTTTTGAAACCAGCTTGTTGCAAGGCCGTTTCGGTAACTGGGCCAATGCAATAAACAGGCATATTCCTATCAATATTTTTTATTTCGGAAGCAATTTTAGCATTAATAGGAGAAAAAATCCAAATGCTGTTGTATTGGGTAATTTCAATTTCAAAATTGTTTTTTATGGCATAATAACATTCCACACCCTTATAATCAATATCATTAGTTTTACAATAAGTTGGTATGGTGTTTCGATGATAGCGACCTCTAAAATAGTTTAACGCTTGTGTAGTGTTTTTACTGAAAAAATCTAATAAGTCTTCAGATGTTTTTCCAACGTAATCAACCTTATAACCTAAGTGGTTTAGTAAATCAGCAGCTTGTTGACCAACGGTTAAAATTTGGCTTGGCACTATTTTGTTTTTGAGTAATGCTTGTATGGCTTTTACGGCTCTGCGGCTGGTAAAAACCCAAGTAGTTTTGTTGGTTTGTTTTAGTAATTGGTTTACTACTAAATCATTATTGCTGGCACGGTAAGCCATAAAAGGAAGGCAATTATAATTTATGCCTTCACTTGCCAACAAGTTGGTTTGCTTTAAACTTAATGATTTGGTTATTAGCGCTTTCATCACCACACCAATATACAATAAAAAAGCCTACATTATGCAGGCTTGTAATATTTTTGTTTGGAAGTAGCTTATTTAACGCTATCTACCACCGCCTTAAAAGCATCAGGATGATTCATCGCTAAATCGGCCATTACTTTACGGTTAAGACCAATATTTTTTTCGCTGGCAAGATGAATAAATTTAGAATAACTTAAACCTTCTTGACGAACAGCAGCATTAATACGTGCTATCCACAATCTTCTAAAAGTTCGTTTTTTATTTCTACGATCTCTATAGGCATAAGTTAAACCCTTTTCTACAGCATTTTTTGCTACTGTAAAAACATTTTTTCTTCTTCCCCAATAACCTTTGGCCTGTTTTAAAATCTTTTTTCTTCGTGCTTTTGCAGCAACGGAATTTACTGAACGAGGCATATTTGTCTACGCTTTATCTTTTATTATTAAATTAAATACACAACAATCTACGCGCAATTGATAAATCAGCATCGTTTACAAACGTATCTTGATTTAATCTTCTTTTTTGCGATTTTGTCTTTTTACGCATTAAGTGCCTTTTGTAGGCAGCACCACGCTTTATTTTACCGGAACCAGTTACTTTAAACCTTTTTTTAGCCCCACTATGTGTCTTCATTTTCGGCATACTCTTAAAATTGATTGGCAAAGATAAGGCTTTATTTTTAAAATTAATACTGTGTTGATAAATTATAATCTTAAGCTATCAACAAATGATGCACATTTCAAAGTAATTCAACCATAAACGCTCCATTTTTGCAATACTTACAAGAGTATTTTTTTTGTATAAAAAGGACAACCTACTTTTTTAATTAAATCAGCATTAATATGATTATCTTATAAAAAAAATTTGGCTCCTCTGCAATCGGGACACCAAGCTGCGCCAAACAATTGCACCACGCCTTGCTCGTTTATGCCAAGCGCGGTAGCTAATTCGCTATTATCTAAATTGGTGTAAGATGTTCCATTTATAATTACTGTCGGAATAATGCGCTTCCCTTTATTGATGTTTTCCACCAAAGCAGTTGCCTCTTTATTAATATTCACATCAACAAATTCGAAGCTGATCTTATTATCATTTATAAAACTTTTTGCCCTTCGGTAATCCGAATATCAATCGGCTCCATAAAATATAATTGAGTTGATAATTTATATTTTTCATTAATGTTACTATTAATACTTAGTTAACAACCCCTGCGTAATTAATTCCAGTTAATCGATGCAAATCAAAATCAAAAGTAGATAAATCATTATGATTAAACTTTGCTACATCATCATATCCGCAAGCTCGGGCAACTACTTTTATTAAATCGTTAGTAGCCATCAAAAAATTATTCAATTGCTTGGCCGAACTTTCAATAATTAAGCGTTGCCTTAAATTTTCTTTTTGTGTAGCAATACCTACTGGGCAGTAATTAGAACCACAAGCGCGCATACCCAAACAACCAATCGCTTGCAATGCGGAGTTGGCCACCGCAACCGCATCTGCGCCAAGCATCATCGCTTTTGCAAAATCTTCGGCAACCCTAAGCCCGCCCGTAATTATAAGGGTTATATCTTTAGCATCTATTTTATCTAAATGCTTTCGGGCTCTGGCCAAAGCAGGAATTGTGGGTACATTAATATGATCTCGAAGTATGGTTGGTGCTGAGCCCGTGCCACCACCACGACCATCTAAAATAATATAATCAACGCCCACAGTTAAAGCAAAATCAATATCGGCTTCAATATGGCTGGCGGCTATTTTAAAACCAATAGGAATACCGCCCGTTTTTTCTCGTACTTGGTTTGCAAAATTTTTAAAATCATTTATTGTTTTAAGATCGGGAAATGCTGCTGGAGAGATAGCCGTTTCTCCTTCTTTCAAATCTCTTACTTCGGCAATTTCTTTAGTCACTTTATGGCCAGGCAAATGACCACCAGTGCCAGTTTTAGCTCCTTGTCCCCCTTTAAAGTGAAAGGCTTGTGCTTTCATTACTTTATCCCAAGAGAAGCCAAATTTACCCGAAGCCATCTCGTAAAAATAGCGAGAATTATTGGCTTGTTCTTCGGGTAACATGCCACCTTCTCCACTACAAATTCCAGTACCCGACAATTCTGCTCCTTTAGATAAAGCTATTTTTGCTTCTTTAGAAAGCGCACCAAAACTCATATCAGAAACAAACAATGGAATATCTAATGTTAAGGGTTTTTTGGCATTTTTACCAATCACTACTTTGGTGGCCACGGCCTCCTCATCTAACAGAGGACGACTGGCTAATTGAGCAGGCAAAAACTGTATGTCCTCCCATTTAGGCAAAGTATTTCTATCCACGCCCATAGAAGCAGAAGGCCCGTGATGTCCTGAATTTTTTAAGCCGTTTTTAGCCAATTCTTTAATATATGATGTGTAGGGTTCTGTACTTTGAGGGTTGGTATCGGCATATAAACCTAAGTAGGCCTCTTTATTAAAAGGCTGCGGATTTTTCTTTAAATAAGTATTAATTTCTTCTTCATCTACCATTACAAAACCAGCCACAAGTTCGGTTTCAAATTTGTGCAAGGCTTCTTCGTTATTATATTCGCTAATGCCGGTGTCCATTCTATAATCCCAATTGTGCAAGCCACACATTAAATTATCGCCATCTACATAACCATCGGCCATTAAGGCGCCTCGGTGCATGCATCGGCCATATAATACCGAAACTTGATCGTCAAATTTAATCACTACTAAATCTAATCCGTTCACTTCGGCATAGGCTGGTTTACGGTCTTCTAATTGTTTTAATTCTATTAGTTTTACCATCATCATTTTTCTATTTGGGTAAAAATACAAATTCATTAATATTATAATGTAGTGGTGGAGACAGTTTTTATATGGAAAGTGCTCCCTAAATCAAATAACTAGTTTTATAAATAATAATAATCTAAAGGATAGGTTTTTGAAAACGAAAATAACTTGTTGGGTTTTGCTTAGAAATTTCATTTCATCCGACGAACCAGCACCGCTTGTAAATTAGCCCCGTTTTCTATGGTTTATCCAAGCATTATCTAGTTTTTTTTTTGATTAGTAACTTGTTTTTTGACAATCAACTTTAGCTTCGCCATCCTCGTAACAGTAGTGGTTGTACTACTTGTCTTGTCCGTTTTATTTTTCAAACCAAGGTATTCTAAAAAATTTTTTGCTTTGTTGGGTAGTACAACACTTAAAGCACATTGCTTGTTTTGATGAAAAAAATGCCATATTTTCATAATAAACACTTATAGTCTCTAAAACCAATAGCGCTATCTTTTCTTTTTAGATCCATTGATCCAATTTGTTAAAACCTGTATTTGCATTGCTAAAGGTACGGCCGGCAATAATCTTGATGTGTTGATTATTGTAAATACTACTAAAATAGCCCTAAAAATTGGCTTTCAAAATGTCTATGTTTATGGTACACTTTAAAATTTTAATTTCATCTTTTATAATTGTTATATTTATGAATTAAAAAAAAGAAATTATCTACCGTTCTCGTTCATAATATTGCGCATCATAACATAAACATTATTTACATAAATAGTATTCAAACTCAGTATCAAAAATGTGGTTGGGGTTTCTTTAACGGCAGTATTACATTAAAGCGTACTTTGCAGAACCACTTGATACAGCCACAGTTTCTCTATAAATTATTTTGCTAATTTAATAGATTGTAAAGATAGATGCGAAACCGAAATTTATGCGAGAAGAAATGTTTCGCTTCTAATAAAAAAATTACTGCGCCAATGTAAAAGTTAACCGTAAACCTGCCCTAGTATTAGCATTAGCAAAATTATTAGGGGTGTGTGGGCTGGTAAACATGCGTTCGTAATACAAACTGGCGTTTAGCCGATCGTTAACCACATAATCTAATCGTGGAGAAATACTGTAGGATACTGCGCCTTGCGTTGGTTCAATTTTATCACGATCTACCCGATAATTAAGGGTAATATCATTTCGATAAGTAAAATCGAACAGAAAGTTTAAATCGTTCTTTAAAACAATGTTTTTGCCAAATAGGTTTAGTTCTAAATCAATTTCTTGAAAGCGATAGCCTAAGCCAAATGTAAAGGCATCTGAACGGGTTTCTATTAACTGATAATCAATAAAACTTAAAGCTAAATTACGCGATTTTTTATAATCAATAGTTGTAGTAAGGCCGTTTTTTAAAGTTATATCGCAGCCAATTAAGGGTGAAAATGACTCGGTAAGCACTATTGCGGGAATGTCGTATAAAGAATAAAAATTACCCGAAAGGCTGTCAATTAAATCACCGTATCCATAATCTCTTCTTAAAAATTTACCATCTTTAAAATAAGTACCTTGGCCTTGTTCGGTAACTTCACCTTCAAAATTTTGGTTAGTACGGTAGTTATTTACCGTAAAAGTTGAATTGTAGCCATGCTTTATGCTAAAGTTAGAAATTACCTCGCGTAGGTTACCAATTTTGTTTAAGCCGTTATAGGTTAATCGCCAATTGGGTATAGGTATATAAGTAAACGGGTTGGTTTTTGCAGACCTAACATCTTGCCCGGTATAGGCTGCCATAAATGCGGGTATTAAAACGTCTTGCGCATAAGGGCCATAACCTTCAAAATAATTTTCTGCGTTAATGGAATCGAATGGAGCAGTAAATTCTCCGTTAGAAAATCCACCCTCGGTAGCAAGTCTTTGGGCAATTGTTGTGCGGTTATCTTCAAACTGATCAAAAACTTCTGATACAAAAGTGCTATCTTTTTTTACACTTTTAAACAAAGTTTTAACTGGCACATAACTAATGCTATAACTACCCAAATCAATTGGGTTTAGGGTTTGGAAGTCGCTAAAACTGTCTATCTTTTTAAACCATTCGGAGTGGTTTCTGCTGTAAGACATTGTTGCATTTAAATCAATTTTTAAATCGGGTAATGGTTCTAAAGTGGCTCTAAAATCAATTTTTTGAGTTTGATTTTGTAATACTTGAAAATTTAAGGTAGTGTCTGGCGTAATCCAGCCTTTATCGGCTATATTTGGTAGCCAGCTATTTAGGTTAGGTTGTCTACCAAAAACAAAATCTAAGCCTGGTGCGCTATTATCAAAATTTTGACCAAAAAACTCTGGACTATCTAAAAAGCCTGGCAGGGAGGTGGAACGGTTGTCTCGGTAGGTTATTGATACTTGTTTTACACCGGTTAACACTCTAAATATACTTTTTACTGCCTTGTTGTCGCCTTTTGGTACTGCTTCTTCTTTTTCAACTAGTTCTTTAGGGCCATCTTTGTTTTTATCTTTTTTTCTTTTTGGTGCTATTGATCTACCTCTTCCATCTAGTTGTTTTAAAAATGGTATTTTATTGTATAAGTTTCTCAGCTTAAAATCTCCTTTCAACTCAAGATCTCGTGTATTGCTAATGGTGTTACCCAAATTAATAGTATCTATTACTGCAAAAGGGCCAACTTGCCAATTGTAAGTATTTGAGTATTGTGCCTTTACATCAATCCAATCGGTTAAAGGTATTTTATCTAAAGGTAGCTTATAACGTACGTTTACGCCTTGCCTAAAATCAATGTTTCTACCTAATGACATTATGCTTCTGCGTAAGCTGTCTTTTTTTTCTTGGCAGTCAATTGCGCCACAAGGTTCATCAATTTTGGCCGAATTGGCAGCATTATAGTCAATTGAGAGCGTTTTAGATAAGTCGTAACGTAAATTATAGTTTCTACCCCAAATAAAGTTTTTATTGTAGGTCGGTTTTATATCTACATCACCTATTAAATCTCTAAGTTTGGTTACTGCAAAGGTACGGTTTACATCTGTTCTAAAAGAAAGTGTGTTTGGTACGGGGTTAAAGTTGAAATCTTTTATTAATGATAACCACTTACTATCAGACTTTATTAATTTTTTAAACGGGGTTATAAATTTGGGTTGTAAAGAATAATTGTATCCTATAGAACCAAAATGTGTTTTCTCTTTTTCAGATTCTATTATTGGGTCTCTATAGTTTTGTTCTGTATAGGCATAAGTAGCGTTCCAGTTTTCAATATCGTATATACGGGCTTTCTTTTCATTGTTGGTTTTTACTTTTCTAACATTGGTAAGGTTTACACTTTTTATTTCGTTAACCGTTCTGCCATCTTTTCTATATTTCTTTCGTGCTTCTTCTGCTCTTAACTCATCCCCGCCTGTTTCATTAAGTGTTTTTTTAAATTCATCATTTACACTATCATCAAACCTAATATCTGTTTCGTATGGATCAAATTCAGGATCACTTATTGAACGGGAATAATCGGCTCTAAATGGTATTTTTATGCCACTTTCTTTTGGGAAAAACTTACCCAACTCTAAGTTAAGCGCACCATCATATTCATAATAAGTATCTTTAAAACGATCGTTTACTTTTTGTTCTAAAGTACCAAAACCATCGGTGTGCATATTGCCAGATAATACTAAGCTACCCCAATCGGCCAATTTCATATCAACTGTTGCAATGGCAGCGTAACCATCACTTTCATCAAACTCAGAAAGAGCAAATTCGTTAAACCATACTTCTGTACATTTTTCGAGGCCATCGTCTTCATCACCTTTTATGTTCGATTTGCTGTCTTTATCGGGGTTTCTAATACCTAACATTATGGTTCGAACAATACCCAAATCTGGCGTACCCACTACACTAATATTACTAAAAATGGTATCTCTTTCTTGGGTTAAGGTGTCGGTTATTATTTTATGAACTCTTTTTTCTGTATATCTTCTTAAATTAGGAAATCCAGAAACATTTCTGTTACGTTTTACATTAATTAAACTGTCTAAAACTAGATCAATCGTATTTTGTTCTGGCCATATTAATTCTCGTACTCTTGCTTCTACATTAGTAGCATCGGTTGGTAAATTTTCTGGCTTAGTAATTTTTAATGGTACTTCGTATTCGTAATAATTTTGCGTAAAGTCGGCTCCAATTCTAATAAAAGCAGTAACGTCTCCGTCATTTAACTCGTTGGTAGAATTTAAACCTTCCTCGGCATGCACCACTAAATTTAGTCTTCTAAATTCTCTAAAATCGTAATTTAAAGTTTTGAATACGGCACGCGCATCTCCGTCAACTAAGCCACAAACTTGAACTGACATTGCTTGTTCATTTTGCAGTACATTGTTACCGAAAGAGCTTAAAATTTGTTCTTGCTCAATGCCTAATGGTAATACATAAGGTATTGGCGTTCTGCTGGCGTGTTCTTCTAAACTTACCGAGGTAACATTAAAAGTAGCATCTTGATAACTATCGCTCACTTCTATTTCACCCGGTTCTTTTAAGTTATATAGGTACCTTCGCCATTGGTTTCTTACTAAGTTTATTCCTTCAAACCTAAGGGTTGTAGGTACATTAAAATCGGTTAAAAACATTCGCATAAAACGGATGGAACGAAAATCGGATATAGGCCCAACTTTACCAGAATATTCTTGAATAGGAATTTTAAAGTTATACCATTTTACTTCTCGGGTGCCTCCACCTGGTAGGTTAACCGAGGCTGTTTGAACGTTATTGATAAAAGAATCTCCAATATCCATACCAGGAAACAAATCCAATCTATATTCAAAATAAGCTTCGTTAGTATTAAGGGTATTATCTTCGTTTAAATCTTCCATATCAGAATATGGAAAAGTAGTTCTGAAACGATTATTATTACTGTTTACTGGTGAATTACCTTCCGTATTATTGAAATTTTTGTAGGTATCTAAAATTTTCCCACCTTGCACTTCTTCGTCTCTAAAGTGATTATAATTATCGTTAGATGGATCAGCAATTAATCGGTCTTTTACTTCTTGATTTAGACTTGAAGTGTTTACGGCATCGACATAGTTTTTAAAAAAATCACGTTCATCTTCATCATTTAATCCATCTAAACCAACATCTTGTGCAGTTCTTTCTGTAGGGTTAGTACTTAAACCAAAAGTGTTGCTTATTTGATTTAATGGCACTTCTCCCCAACTTGAAGTACCTATTGAAGAGGAATTATTAATATCAATAGAATGTTCGCCAAATTTTAAGTTATCTTTTAATATATCTTCAGAAACTTCCCCCAAGTTAAAATATAAACTTCCACCCAATTGGCTTTCATCAACAGGGTTGTCTACATCTTGAATAAATGGATCCATCATCCAAAAATCAATAAATTCTGTGTTTGAGGCTTCAAAATCGGTGTTGCTGCCATTTCTTAAAGAACGCATAATTCCTCCCCAACGATCTTGTGGTCGTTTAAGCGTACCGTTATCATTTAAATCGTCAACGTTATAATTGTAAGGTCCTTTTTCACTTGGGTAGTAACTTAAATCGAAAGTACGGGTTCTTTGTCTCTGATTTTGAGGTAAATCTCGTAATGGAAAAATTTCTAATTGTGATACTTCTCGCACATAATCGTTACCACATTCGTCAACAAAATTAGGAATTGTATTGTTACCAGATCCACAAAACGCATTAGTTTCTAATTGGTACCAATTTATATTTGCTCGGTTGTAGCCATAGGCTAAACTATCAGAATATTTTGCTTCGGGAAAGAGTGGGTTACCAAAATCATCAGTAGCTCCAAAAGGGGTACTGGCCAATCGCCAGCTGGTAAACGGAAATGAAACATCATTAAAGGTGGTACTTCCTTCAAAATCATCTATAAAAACTTGACCTGCTTTGGTAATAGCTCTGGAATGGCCCGGAGCAAAACGTGCTGCTTCTGCTCTTATACTTATTGTAGATTTTTCTTTGGTGTTTATAAAAGGTATTTTATCAATAAACTTTGTAATACCAGGTGCTTCGGAAAAATAATTTAAATCGAGCCCCATCATGGAGTTTGAGATAGGATCATCACCATAATTAACTTTGGGGGTAAATGGCCTTTCGGATAGGTGCATAAATGTACCACCTAAGCTAAAATCATCATTCACCCAATAATCTAACCTGGTACCATATAGTGATTTTAGGTTAAAGCCAATCAAATCTGGACTTTCGTAACTTACTTGTATTGGTAAGCCTGACTGCAAGTAAGAATCGTTTAATAATTGAAGCGTACCTAATGAATAGTTAACCTGATAATCAACATCTTCTCTTAAAATTTGCCCACCTTGCCTTACTGTTACCGAACCAGGTGGCAGGTTAAATGCATTTAACCTAATGTTTGAGGTTAATTTTGATTTATAAGTACCTCTTATAATGTATCTATTGTTTTTAGGTACTTGTAAGGCTACTGTTTTGGTAGAATCGTATAGTTGTTGAAAGGTATATTTATTGGCTTCAATTTTATCTCTAAATTGTTTTTTTAGATCGGTACCAAATGGCTCTAAAACAGGAAACATTAAGCGGCCTCGTTGTTTGTAAATGGTTAAACCTTCTACAAAATCGAAAACACCATCACCCGTGCCAACATTAACTAAATTACCCTCGTCATCAACTTCTTTGCAAACCACTCGCTCGTTATTGGCATTTAAATTATCTAAATTTACTAATTGAATAACTGGTTTTCCTTTTACAGATCGGTCTTCCGAAGGTAAATATCTTTTTGCACCACCTCCAGGGTCTTGATAATATAAATCTAATCTAAAGTCATCATTTTCTACTTGATAAGCTCCTAAAGAATAAACGTTTTTCATCATCAAATCCCACAATGGTATTGTGGGGCTTTGAGTTTGGGCTTTTAACATTTTGGTAAAGATAACATTAGGTTCGTTTGAATTTGGCCCAAGTCGACCAGCAAATTCTCCTACTTTAAATAAACCATCTGGATCAATATTTTTTGTGTATTCGTAAGATACTGCTACTACTTGATCGGGCTGTAAGTTGATGTTTAGAGAAACAAAGCCCAACTGAGGGTTTAATGTATATTCTGAACTATTTAACTTACGAGCAAAGGTTACTATATAATCTAAACCATTAGTTAATTCTAAATCGTTTAATTTATTGGTAACACTATTTAAATCGCGCGCAGTACTATCTTGCCATATATTATTATACAAATCATTAGTATTATTATCTAAATCTGGGTAGCGGTTATTTGCATTTTTTCCTGCAACAATGTTTTCATTAAAAGGTTTTTTTTCTCCCAAATCCATTAAGGCTACAATATTTCTTACATCAGAAACATCGCGTTGATCGTTAGTTACCCAAACTTCAATATTATTTATTTGATATGGAGAATTTATGTAAGGCAATAATGCTAAACTTTGGTTAAAGTTATCTCTAAAATTATGACCTAAAAAAAAGTGTCTATTTTCTTCGTATTGATCTGCCCACACTTCAAAATTTTCTTTTTGTGCGCCTCCTTCAATGGTTAATGATTTGTTTTGCGACCTTTGTGAAGATGCAATGCTGGTAACCGTCATTCTACCAAACTTTAATTTAGATTTTAAACCAAACAAAGTTTGCGAACCAGGTATTAACAAAGTTGGCAAAGGCATACTAACATTACCGGCTTCTATTTTTTGAATAATCTCATCTTCAGTACCCGCATAATCTAATTTAATATTATTATCAAAATCGAAATTAGAAAGCGTGTTGTAATTGAAGTCTAACTTCATTTTATCTCCAATTTGGCCCAACATATTCATGTTAATATCCATTTTAAAATCGAAGTTTCCATTACTTCTCAAATCTTCAGAAATATCGGGCCTGTCGGTACTCGACCATTGCCCGCCAAAATCTAAATTAACATTACCCTGCGGACGAATATCAACCGTGCTGCCACCAAACAAACGATCAAACATTTCGCCTCCAACATACATTTCTGGCAAAAGCCCTTTAGCTTTGTTGGTTAGTTTATCTTTTAGCTTATCTTTTAAAGTATTAACAATACCTGCTGATTCTTCTACCTTTTCATCCCAAAATTCGTACTTCGATTTATCTAACTCGTATTCTAAATATTCTTCTAAACTTAAATATTTAGGATTACTAAAAAAACTATTACCAATGGTTTGGGTAAGTATGTATTGGTTAGTTATCGGATCATATTCAACACTTTCTTCAATTATTGAAGGTAGCGGTATATTGTTGTTTTGATTGGTAAACGAAGTGTCAATATTTATTGGGGTAAAGTTTCGTTTGAGGCTGTCATCATCTTCTGTAGCAGTAGTGTTTACTGATATTTCTTCAAAATCTTCTTCCTCTAAATCCCACTCATTTTCATAAGTACATTCTTCTGGTGGACCAATAAAATTATTTGTGTGTGCCTTAACAAAAAAACTAATGTGTAATATTAAGCAGCACAGTACAAAACCCGGCTTGGCCGAAAACAAATTAAATATTTTCAACTATTCTATTATTAAAGATTCTTTAATGCTATTTTTATTAACGATTCTACTGAATCTGGATTAGGATTTTCCGAGAGTGCGGTTTTTAATGCTTTCTCACTATTGTTACGAGAAAACCCCAAAGTTAATAGTGCAGATAACGCTTGATTGTTTTGAGTATTGCCTAAATTATCAGAAATAACCTGCCCAGTAGTGTTCATTTTTTGCAAAGTTTCCTTTAGTTCAACAATTAGTCTTTTGGCAGTTTTTAGCCCAATACCCTTTATACTTTTTAAGGTAACTTCGTTTTCGGTAACAATAGCGTTTATAATTTCGTTAGGTTGAAGGCTTGAAAGCATCATCCGTGCAGTATTGGTGCCAATACCAGAAACACTTATCAATTTTATAAACAGTTGCTTTTCAAATTTATTAATAAAACCATATAAAATTTGGGCATCTTCTCTTACATATAAATAAGTATATAATTTGGCGGTTTCAAGTTGCTCAATTTTCGAATAAGTATTTAAGCTTACCTCAATATGGTAACCAACTCCGTTAACATCAATTGTTACGCTTAAATCGTTTTTCTCTGCAATTTTACCAGCAATGTAGGCGTACATATTTTATTGATTATACAATTAAAAAGAACACAAAAGTACGGATAATTATGAAACTATTTCAACCAGTTGAAGCCTCTTGCAAGGTAATTGAACAAAAAAAATTCTCCCTCCCAAAAAAAAATTTAGAAGCGAAATAGATACCCCACGCAATAATTTTGGTCTCGCCATCCGTTCAAATACCATTTTAAGAAATCTTTAGAGTATAAGCCAAACACCCAACACAAAATGGTATAACCACTACTGTCGAGGCTAGTTTAAAAAGTTCGCCCAGTCATATTGCCATTTTAAAAAATTTTCATCTTAAAAAAAACAGTAAAATTAATTTATAAACTAATTACAACACAATTAAAAAGCAATGTATAAGGTAGTTAGCTTCAAAAAAAAAAACAACCAAAACCTGTAGCATTAAAGCCGCTAAAATAAATAAATAAATAATTTAAACATTAAAGCTCGAATGAATAAAACCACCACCCAAAACATCATCACCTTCGTAAAAAACAGCAGATTGGCCCGGGGCAATACCTGAAACATAAGTATTAAATACTACTCTCAACATTCCATCTTCATCATTATAAATGGTGGCTTGCTCACCGTCGTGTTTATATCGTATTTTTACCAATACCTCTTTCCCATCTTTTATACCTGCATATTTTTGATAGCTTAAGCTTTTCACCAACATTCCGTTTCTATGTAAATCTTTAGCATCACCTAAAGTAATGGTGTTGGTTTCTGGTTGTATGTTAGTTACATATTTGGGTGTACCAAAAGCTATTTCTAAGCCTTTACGTTGGCCAATGGTGTAAAATGGATATCCTTTGTGGGTGCCTATAATGTTTCCGGTAGCATCTACAAAGTTACCTCCATTTACTCTTTCTTCTAAACCATTTACTTTACGTTTTAAAAAACCACGATAGTCATTATCTGGCACAAAACATATTTCATAGCTTTCTGGTTTCTTAACAATATCGTGAAAGCCCATATTTAAGGCCATTTCTCGTATTTCGGCTTTATGATAACCGCCTAATGGAAAACGGCTGCGTGCTAAATTTTTTTGACTTACGCCCCACAGTACATAACTTTGGTCTTTATTATCATCTTTACCTTTACTTACCACCCAGCGGCCTTCCGTTTCACGTATTTGTGCGTAATGGCCAGTGGCTATAAAATCGCAACCAAGTGCATCCGCACGTTTTAATAATGCTTCCCATTTTATATAGGTATTGCACAACACACAAGGGTTTGGGGTGCGGCCTGCTAAGTATTCGTCCACAAAATTATCAATAACCCAATCACCAAATTCTTCTCTTATATCTACTATAAAATGATGAAAGCCTTGCTCAACAGCAATAGCACGGGCATCGTTTATACTATCTAAACTGCAACAACCGGTTTCTTTTTTCGAACCGCCTGAGTTGGCATAATCCCAAGTTTTCATGGTCATACCAATAACCTCATAACCCTGCTGATGCAACATTACCGCAGCAACTGTGCTATCTAAACCACCACTCATGGCTACTAAAATCTTTCCTTTATTCATATTTATGATTGTGCAAAGATAATTTATGTTACTTAAGTTTACACCATACGTTTACAATAAGTAGTAATTTTATATTTTGAAATTAAATGGTTTTATTTACATCCATTCCAAATAGTTTTGTAACAAGTAATAAATTAGTAGGTGTTTCAACATATTTTAAAATCTAAAAAAGTAAAAAAAAGCAATAGCAATGTGTTTTTTGTTAGAGGTTTTCAACGCTCTGGAACTAATTGGGTATGTAATTTATTAAACCTACACCCAGAAATTACTTGTGTAGGCGAGTTTCATTTTAAACATTTTTTTGATGCCCAACAAGAACTTTTAAATAGGCCATATATAGTAAATAAAAATAAAGCTATTTGGTTAAATAAAGAATTTACCAAGTATATAGAAAATGTTGTGAAAGAACACGCAGGTTATAATGTTTGGTGTGGAGATAGAACCCCTTGCGCAATTGATGATGTTTTAATTAACAATAGAAAGTACATAGTTATACATAGAGATGGAAGGGATTGTTTGATTAGTTGGATTTATCATTTATTTAGATTGAACGCAAAGTTTGGTGTAGAAATGGGGCCAAAGAAGGAGTTGTTTAAAAAAGACCCAGAGTATTATGAAAAGAATAAAAAAAAATTACTTAATAAACATTGGACAAAAAAAGTTGCCACAGAATGGAATAGAAGGGTTTTACAGGATTTAAAAACAATAGAATTTGTAGACAAAAACGAACTTAGCATTGAATATAAATTTGTAAAATATGAAGATTTAGTAGCTAATACTGAACTGATTAGAAGAGATTTTTATCGCTTTATAGGGCTTGTGCCTGAAAAAGCCAAGGCCTTAAATGAAAAAACCAGTCCTGGTTTTAATAAACATCTACCAAATGAGCATAACCGTATTGGAAAAGTAGGTAGATGGAAAGAATATTTTACTGATGAGCAAATAGAATGGTTTGAAGAAATCGCCTTTGAAGCTTTGACTAAACTTAACTACACTGTTTACTCTAAACAAAAACAAAAGGTTTGATAAAAGAAAGTCTTAAAATATTTATCGCTTTAATAAAAATGGTGTTTAGTTATCCTAAAAGTTTTTTTAAACAAATAAATCGTCAAAATTTTGAAATATTAAAAAAAGCTTTGGTAAAAGAATCTCCAAACAGTATTATCAAAAATGCCAGAAAATTACTTCAAAATACAAACAGCAATACTGTAAATGATGCCAAGCAAAGTGTAACACAATTTTTTAATGGAATTAATAAAAATGATTTAAAAGATAAGGAGCTTATGCTTTTTGCGAGCCACGAAGCCAGCAGAAGTGGTGCGCCACTAATTATTTTAGAAGTTGCCAAATACTTTAAAGAAAGGCATCACATATTACCTATTCAGTTAATATGTAATGGAGGTGAGTTAATGAAAGAGTTTGAAGCAGTTGGCCCAACTTATTTACTCAAATACTACTTTAATGCGGCTTTATTAAAAGAGGAAATGACACATTTAATGAAGCTATTAAATGAACAAACTGGCATAAAAAAAGCTTACATTAACTCGGAAGGAGCTGGTAATTTATTGCCTTATGTTAAAAAAGGAGTTGATACCGCAATATCTTTAATACACGAAATGGGACATTACTACGACAAAAATGCATGGCCTCATATAAGTAAGTACGCAGATAAGATTGTTTTTCCGGCTGAGTTGGTAAAACAAAAGGCTATAGAAAATACCAAATTCGACCAACAGAAATTACATGTATTAGGCCAAGGCTTACTTAAAACAGAAATATTAAAAGCAGACAAAAACAAAGCAAGAGTTGAGTTAAGAAAAGAGTTAGGGATTGAAGAAGATGCCATTTTGATATTGAGTTGTGGTATTTTAATTCAACGCAAAGGAATTGATATTTTTATTCTTTCGGCAATTAGTTTTTTAAACCAATATAATGGCGACAAACCTGTTTATTTTATTTGGCTGGGGGAAGAAAGCGAACATTATTTATTGGATTGGAATAAATCTGACATTGAAATAAGTGGGTATAAAAAACAAATAAAACTGATTGGTAATAGAAAAAATACGATACCCTATTTTTTGGGAAGTGATGTATTTTACATGTGTTCTCGTGGCGACCCCTACCCTTGTGTAGTACATGAAGCAGTAGCTGCTAAACTGCCTTTAATAGTTTTTGACAAAGCTACTGGTTTTAACAACAAAATTTTAGAACAATTTGGCTTTGTAGTTGATTATAGTGATGTAAAACAGGTTGTTGATAGCATCAATAAAATCATGTCAAAAAATAAAAAAAGTTATTTTTATCAAAATAATGAAAAGTGGTACAATTTTTTGGATAACGATATGTATTGTGAGCGGCTATACAAACTTTAAAAACGACAATATGAAAATAGTTAAACGCCATAATTGTTTTGGTTTAGCCATTTAATCACATTTTTGTACCATTTAATAAATATTAGTGTTGTTGAAAATAATTCGCTGTATATTTGATAATAATATGGTTAGTTACTTTAAATCATTATAAAACATAAATTAATTTAGATAATTTTAAAACTAAAAGAAAATGAAAAATTTAATTATTACTTTTTGCTTATCGATTGCGGTAAGTTTAGCTTTTGCCCAAATTGATGTTGTAGGGCCTGTTGGAAATGTAGGCATAGGTATTACTAATCCTACCGAAAAATTAGATGTTAGTGGAAATGCTAAAGTCAGAGGTTATATGTATTTAGGTAATGATAGTGGCTTTGAATTTAGAAGAACTGCTACAGGTTCGTCTCGTTTCTATCACTATGGAAATGGACAATATCAATTTAGAGCACAAAATAATACAGATATAACTTTTTGGACTCGTGCAATAAATCGTGCTGCTATTAAGGCTAATGGTACTTTTGAAGTTTATTCTGGTGTTTTTAAACCAGGTGGTGGAACTTGGGCTGCATTATCTGACAGAAAACTAAAAAATAATATCGAACAATTTACTGACGGGTTGGCTGAAATAATGAAAATTGATCCTGTACTTTACAATTATAATGAGACAACTAATTTTGACCAATCAGTAAAGCATGTTGGTATTATCGCACAAGATGTTGAAAAAATAGCTCCTTATATGGTCTCTGATTTTGAATTGCTTGAGCATACCGAAGAAAAAGTTAATAAAAAGGGTACATTTAAATCTGTTGACCCTAGTGCATTTACTTATATGTTAATAAATGCCATTAAAGAGCAGCAAAGTGTTATTGAAAATCAAAACGAGCTAATTAAAGATTTACAAAATTCAGTTACAGATTTATCTGAAAGAATTGAATCAATCGACTCAAACTTAGCAACATCATCTTCAATTTTATTAATAGGTGATAAAAGTGTTGCAAAATTAGCTCAAAACACACCAAACCCATTGAAAGATGTTACAAAAATTGAATATTTCATTCCTAGCAAATCGCAAAGTGCTGTTTTACAAATACGTGATTTAAACGGTAAGTTATTTAAATCAGTTGATATTATTGATAAAGGTGTTGGTAGTATAAACGTTAAAGTTAAAGATATGGCATCTGGTTTATATACTTACTCTTTAGAAATTGACGGAAAATTAATTGATACTAAAAAGATGATTATTAAATAAAGATCACCATTAAATAACATTTAGCAAGGAACTTTAACTAATTAAAGTTCCTTTTTTTATGCTGAATTTTATATTATTATTCTTTACTATTATATTCTTTCACAATTGATTCATTTTTACTAAACAACTAAATCATATAAACTCAATCGCAAAGAATATGTTATTACAAATTACATATTTTAGATTTCCATTATGCTAAGCTTTATCCAATTTGAAATTCTTTTTCACTTTTTTTTGTATAAGAAATTATACTCTAAGCCCTTATTTTCATTTTCATTTTCTAAAGTTGTTTGCAAAATAGCTTTAAGTATTTCTTGCTGTTCTTTCGACTCGCAATTCTCAAGTGCGAAAAACACACTTTCGATCTTATCATTATATGATATATTCTCCCATAAACAATTCTGAATTTCTTCATTAGATATCTTTTCAATACACACGAATATGTTACTATTTATATTAGTATCGGCAACTTTTTTTAGTTTATCCCTCAATTTATGTACAAGTACGTGATGCCAAACTCCAGATTTGTTGAAATAATAGTCCTGAAAAATTATGATAGATTTTGAAGGAATCAAATGAAGAAAGAATTCTTTAACTACTTTATCGTAAATCTTTGTTGATTTCATAATATCAATAAACAAAATTTCTATTTTACTACTATCATGTTTGAAATCAAGAATATTTCCCTTGTGAACATTGACTATAGACCTGAAAGGGGCAATGTATTCAAGAAACATATCTTCACTATCCAAATTTGGTGGAGGTGTAAGATTATTTCTTGGAAAGAAATTATTTAATTCATATTTTCCTAATTTGAAAAGGTCAAACGAATCTATTGCGCCAGAAGAATTTATATTTTTAGTTAAGCCGTGCGCTAAAAAGGCGGTACTTCCTCCAAGAAAACAACCTAAATCTAATATTTTTCCTTCTCCTTCATAAATAAATTCTGTTAAATAAGAAAGCATTTTCTTTTCTGAATGAGTTAACATTGAAGGTATTTTCCAAATACCATTACCTCTTACAGAATAAGAAAGGTTTTCCCAGCTTTTTTCTTGTAAATTTATGTACTTCTTAATGTTCATAACTACATGGGTGTTAGATTTAGAAAAGTTGATTTGTTTATCGAAATACTTTAGTTGTTCTTTGTCTCTTTATCAACTGGAAGCTAATTTTATTTAGCTTTCATTATTCCCATCAAATTTTCTTAACCCAAGCTTCGCACTCATATAAAAGTGCCAAGATAATAATTCTTCTAATTTTAATTCTCCTTCATTGATGTTTTATATTTATTTTCTTTATAAATTGGATAATATCTTTAGCTTTGTTAGCGAAAATTAAATTGACTTAGCTATGGAGAAACAAATAATTGAGATTTTATTGATAATAGGTATTAAATTTCAATAGTATCATCAATATTTTTAACAAATAATTACATCTAATAAAATTTTTTTTGTATTATATTACTAATAACTAAAATTTGTTAATTTTATCTTTAGCTACTTAAAATACTTACATTAATTATAATTAGCTATTTTGAAAATCCCTCATTTTGTTTTAAAGTAGAAAAATGGGAATTATATATTGCCGATTAAAAATTTCCCAATTAGTTTTTACATTAGAATTTATAGTTCCTACTATTTTTATAATTTGTTTAAAATTGAATTTAAGCATAATTGGATGTTTTGATTGAATAGTAATTTAGGATTAGAGTTGTTCATCCAAATGTTAAAAACAAAAATTTATTGAGTAATTTGCTTAATCTAAACATAAAAAAATGAATGAAAGTAATAGCAATTTCAAAGTAATTGAATATATGCATAATACATATTCACACAACTTAAGCGATGTTTCTTTAATATACGCTGCTCAAAAATCTAAGCAAGGTCTCCCATATCCACCATTAGATTTAATGCAGTATGGTGAAGTTAAAGCAAGGCATATTGCATCAGGTAGAAAAGACTTTAAAAGAATTATTGATAGCATTAAAAAGAGCGGCATTGATTTAAATGAAATTAATAAGATTTTTGAATTAGGATGTGCAAACTGCCGAATACTAAGGCACTTTGAAATTTTTATTTCTAAAAATAAATATCGGGAGGCTTGGGGTTCAGATATAAATAGCAATACAATTAATTGGGCCATAGAAAATCTGTCCCCTCCATTTAATTTATTTGTTAACACCACTCAACCTCATATACCAATGGTTGATGAATATTTTGATTTAATTTATGCGTATTCTGTTTTCACACATATTGGAGATTTGTTTACGACTTGGTTGTTAGAGTTAAAAAGAATACTAAATAGATCAAAATACTTGTACATTTCAATACACGATGAAAATTCAATTCGTTTTGGTTATGAACATCCACAAAGGAAAATTGGTGTTTTTACTAATAAGTATAGAAATTTGATGGATCAATTACTTGATGGAAAAGTTGATTTTTTAAGTGTAAACAGAGAGAATGTGATTCAAGTATATGTGCGGCGCGAATACATCTGCAACAGATTATCACAATGGTTTGACATATTGCAAGTAGAAGAATATACTATGGGAAATCACCAAACCGCATTGCTATTAAAGAAAAAATAAATTTCAGTATTACTCAAAGATTAGTATATTGGGTGCATAACTTATTTTCTTAACTAAATAATAGTAATTTATAATGAATACAGAAGTAGCCTTTTTGAGAGGCTATCCAAAGTCTGGAACAAATTGGTTTTGTAACATACTTAATTTGCATCCAAACATTGTTTGTCATGGAGAATTTCATTTTGAGCATCTCCACCAAGCCTTTAGGGTAACTATAGATAGAAGATTTGGACTATTAAAGCAACAACCTCAAAAATTCAGAAATGAATACTTTAAATTTGTTAAAAATTTAGTTAAATCTTATTGTTTAAATTTAAATGATAAAGAAAACATTAAAGTTGTTGTTGATAGAACTCCTCAGTTAATTGAATCAACATTTATACCTGGTTCAAAGTACTTATATATCTCCAGAGATGGTAGAGACGTATTAGTAAGTTGGACGTACCATTGTTTACGTTTAAAAATTACCCACCATCCCTATATTAAATCTTTTGTTCAAACATTTGAACAAAATCCAGACTATTTTGAAGACAAAAAAAATACATTATTAGACAATAAAATTTGGGTTAAAAATGTAGCAAGAGGCTGGAATAATCAAATAGTTAAAGATTTTGCCCACATGAAAAAAGCTGATGAGGGAAAGATTAATTATAAATATTATTGTGTAAAATATGAAGATTTACACAGCAATACAAATAAAATTAGAAACGAGGTTTATTCTTTTTTAGGAGTTGATGCTTCTTTAGCAAAAGAGTTAACTGATTTTACTAAACCTGGTTTTAGTAATCGCAAAACTATTAATACCTCTTTTTACAGATCTGGTAAAGCTGGAAAATGGCGTAGTTATTTTACCGAAGAACAACACAAGTGGTTTATTGAAGAAACAAAATCAGCATTTGAGATTTTAGGTTTAAATAATAAATATTAGTGTATTTTAATTTTTACCGTTAATTCTTGACAAAATTTAAGAATAAAAATTTTTCTATTCATATGGAAATGAAACAACTTTGTTAAAATGTTTAAACGCGTTTACTTTATTTTCTTCTTCAACCAAAATACTAATTTTATAATTCCCATCAGGAATATTTATATACTGTTTTGGTAAGTTAAGATAGAAAGATGACTCAATAGGGAAGTCGCTATTAAGTTTATCGTTAGGTTTTCTATTTAATGCTTTGGCAATTGACGGTTTATAATAATTGTACTTTTTAGCAGGTATAATATATGATATTGTATCAGACTTGAGTATAACACTAACTGATTGTTTTTTTAAGTTATTGTTATTGCCATCAACATAAGCATTACCATGAATAATTAGCCCTTTTTTACCATTATGGTAACGGTTAAATTTAACTTTAGCCTCTATCTGAGGCTTTTTTAATGCAGCAGTATATAATTGAGGAATTGGTAAAACTTTAACCGGACCAGAATAAGTGCCATCTTTAATTGATCTGTCAAGCGTTTCTTTTATTAGTTTAGGATTTCTTTTAATCCAACTATCAATATAATTTAAATCACCAGATAAGTAGGATAGATAACTAGCTTCTAATCGTTCTTTATGTTTTATTATTTTAGGAATATTATCCGATAATCGAAATATATAAAAAATTATACTTAGTACAATAATAAGCTTTAAGATATTTTTTGATATTAATTGATATGCTTCAACTGAACACAAATAAATTAACCCTAAACCTAATACATGACTTAATCTCATTCGATCTGTAATGGCACTTCCACATCCTCTAGAAAGTGAAGCTGCGCCAGCAGACAAAACGATAAAGAGCAAAAAACTCAACATCAATGGGTTGGTTTTAAAATATACCCATTTTTTAAAAAATATAACTATGAAAAAAATAGTAAAAGCCATACCTGCCAAAGTTAAATAAGGCGGCGAGTGTATCAGGCTTTCTAAGGAACCACCCATAAACCTAAAAGAGCACATAATTACTTGGTCTATATGTTCAAGTCTCTCTTGAATAACTTTACTCTTATAATCTGGAGTTCGATAGTTGTTAAAATATTTACATAAAATTACACCAGTAGCAATTAGCCAAACAAATAAATGCTTCCATCTATTTTCTGACACTAATAATAGTATTCCAATAGGATATACGAAAATTCCTGCACCATTTGAAAATACTGCAATAATAGAACATAAAACCGCAACTATAAAATTAAAATTATTCTGCTTATGCAAAAAGTAAAAAGATAGATATACAAATAATACAACAGTAATATTTATAAAAGTAGCCATACCCCAGTTGTGCATTTCGGATACTGGTACATATAACAATAATAAAAAAGGGAAAAAATAAAGGAGTTTATGTTTATTGATATTAAATGAACAATAGAGAATTTTAGCTATTCCTAACAAACTCAAAACTCCCAACCATATATAATGAATAACATTAACAGAAGATGTAAAGTATTTATCAAATAAAAGAAGCAATTTAATACTGGCAACCCTATGCTCATTATGTTGTGCAAAAACACTTTTCCATCCCCTTTCTTCAAAAAACGATAAAAAACCATAAATTGCGCTATGATCATCATTATAGGGAATATTTACAATCGTACAAGCAATAATAAAATAAAATAAAGTAATAACCAAAATATAAAACGCTGCAATTTTATTCTCCAACCACCAGCCAATAGTTAATATTTTAGAATCTTTTATCATTTTACTTAGTTGTTATTGCCCTTCAAGCTACCCCCACTTTTTCTTAAAATCGCCTTTTGAAAAATATTTCTCAATAAAACAATACATCAAAATAAAAAAGTAACGGCTGCCCATTTCTTTTATGTTTAATTTAGAAACGCCATATTTTCTGTTTATCCAACTGTTGGGTATTACCGCATAGTTGTATCCTCTAATAATTGCCTTAAGAGGTAACTCAATAGTTAAGTTGAAATGTGGTGATAAGATGGGTTGCACGCCTTTAATCACTTCACGTTTATATAGTTTAAATGCATTGGTTGCATCACCATATTTAATATTCATAACTAACTTTATAATTCTATTGGCAATTCTATTCAATATTTTTTTAGATATTGGATAATCAACTACTTTTCCACCCTTTGCCCATCTGTCTCCAAAAACACAATCGTAATTTCCTTCTAACATAGTGGTATAAAATTTTATTAAATCGTAAGGGGAATCACTCAAATCTGCCATCATAATAGCAACACAATCGCCACTAAAATTTTCCAATCCTTTTCTAATAGCAAAGCCAAAGCCATTTGGCCCTTTATTAGTTATGCATCTTATATTCGTATTTTTACTGGCAAGTTCTTCCAATACCTTTAATGTATTGTCTTTCGAGTTGTCGTTAACTATTAAAATTTCATGATTTATTTTAATATTAGTTAGCGCTTGTTCTATACTTTCAATAGTTGCGGTTATTGATTCCTCTTCGTTATAAGCTGGTATAACAATGCTTAACTTCATATTATAAATTTATATTTTTATAAATGATTTCATATATATCGCCGAAGCCGTGTTTAATCTTTTCAAACTCTTGAAAACCATTATCTGTTAATAATTGATTGATTTCGTGTTCTTCTTTTTTATTCAAATACATATCATCGTTATGGCTTTCTAATTGTATAAATTTAATACTATTTGCTATTGTTGTCTCATTAAACAAACCTTGCAGACATTGATATTCGTGTCCTTCCACATCTATTTTTACTACATCAATTTTAGTAATATTTTTTTCTTTTATAAATGATGATAAAGTTATTACTGCTACATCATAACTTTTACTAATGAGGTTTTTTGGCGAAACACCTAACACTTTAGCTTTTTTCTTCAGATAACCTGAATCATAATTTAAAGTTTCGAAAGTGGAGGTTTCGTCCATAATGTTTTCGTTAAATAAAAGTTTTGTGTTTTCTTTACTTACTCCTACGTTAAATAATTTTATATTATAATTACTTTCATAATTTTCTTTCAATTGATTATAAAGCTTTTTATTGGGTTCGAAAGCGAAAATTTTAGATAAATCATTTATATTTAAAAAAAACTGAATGCTTTGCCCTTTATTGCAACCTACATCTAATATAATGGGAGTTTCACTTTTTAAATGAGTTAGGTAAAATTTTTTCAATTTGGGATAAAATAAAATTTTCTCATTTATTGCAATAAGTTGCTGTATAATTCTTGTTCTTAAATTCATAGAAGGTTTGATTGGTTAGGTAATTAAACTTCTTGCTTTTCAATTTATGATCTCACCGTCATTTCTTCATAAATTTGCTTAAGAATATCGGTTAAATTATACTTCCAACTCCAATTGGGGTAATGTTTTTTAAATTTAGTAACATCGCTTATCCACCAAATATGGTCACCTATTCTGTTGGTTTCGCTATAACTGTAATTCATCTTGTTTCCGGTTATTTCTTCGCAAATCGTAATGGCTTCTTGCATACTACAATTTGAAAAACGCCCACCACCGGCATTATATGCTTCGCCTTTTTTCGGGTTTTGATAAAAATGCCAAAACATATTCACTAAATCCCAACTATGAATGTTATCTCTTACCTGCTTACCTTTATAACCAAATATAGTATAATGAATGCCACTTATAGAACATTTCATTAAGTAACTCAAAAACCCATGTAATTGAGCGCCGGAATGATTCGGACCAGTTAGACAACCGCCTCTAAAAACACCAACATTCATATCAAAATATTTACCATACTCTTGACACAAAATATCGGCAGCCACTTTAGAGGCTCCAAAAAGGGAATGCTTGCAATGGTCTATACTCATATTTTCATCAATGCCATGTTCAAAATATGAATGCTCGTCTGCTATTTCCCACCTGGTTTCTTTTTCAATTAAGGGTAAACGGTTAGGCGCATCTCCATATACTTTATTAGTTGAGGTAAATATAAATGTTGCCTTTGAACAATTTAATCTGGTTAGTTCCAATAAATTTAGTGTTCCATTGGCGTTAACCGTAAAGTCCGTTAAGGGTTCTTTGGCTGCCCAATCGTGACTGGGTTGTGCAGCAGTATGTACAATTAATTTAATATCATTTCCATATTTTTTAAAAACAACTTCCAGCTCATCAATGTTTCTGATATCTATAGAATGTGGTTCAAAATTATCAAGCTCATTTTTTAATTTGCTTTCATTCCATTTAGTAGAGGCTTCTTCACCAAAAAAATAAGCCCGCATATCGTTATCTATACCAATCACTTTATCAAAATGTTTTGACATAAATAAGACTGCTTCACTTCCAATCAGTCCGCTCGAACCGGTAATTATTGCAATATTCAAAATAATTTAATTTAAAATGGTTTTTAATTGATTTTCGTTTTCTTTTAACCAAACAAAAATGTCTTCTACTATTTTTAGGGTATCATTTTGTGGCTTCCAGTTGCTTAATTTACTAATTTTGGTATTATCAGTTATATATAGTTTTATATCTGCTTGTCTATCTTCTTTTACTGAATTTATTTTAATTGAATTTCCGGTAACCGCTTTGCAAATATTGGTTAATTCTAATAAAGAAAAACTGGAGTTAAGGCCTCCACCAACATTAAAAAATTCATTTTTATACAAATTAAAATTATGTATTTGATGCTTAATAAGATTGTATAAGTCATCTATATGTAGCACATCTCTTACTTGTTTGCCTGTTCCTCCATAACCAAAATAGGCTAATTCTTTCTTCCAAAAATGCCGAGCAACCCATAATACGGTTACGCCTTGGTCTACTTTGCCCATTTGCCTTGGTCCTGCAATTACTCCGCATCTATTTATGACTGATTCCAATTGATAAAAGTGGTTATATTCTTGAATGACCAATTCTGACGCCAATTTAGAAGTACCATAAATAGACCGATAACCTTGTAAAGGAAACATTTCAGCTATTCCTGCTTTTGAAATACCGCTTAAATTTTGATTATTTTCAATTTCAAATCTTGTTTTGCCTTCAACAACTTTTATTTGGTTTAGTGATTCAATAGGATAAACTCTACTGGTAGACAGAAATATAAACTTTGCCTTTTTTGCTAAAGATAAATTTAAGATGTTTAACGTTCCAATTAAATTGATATTAATGAGCTGTTTTTGTCCTCCACTTAGCCCTGCTACAACCGAAGGTTCTGCTGATGCATCAATTATTAAATCAAGTTTTGGTAATACTTCAAAGTCTTCTTCATTTCTAATGTCACCATGTACAAACTCAACTTCAAGATTTTTAAGATAACTGATATTTAATTCTGAACCACGCCTTTTTAAATTGTCAAAAACAATAATGTTGTAGTTGGGATAGTCTTTTTTTAATTTTATTGCTAAGTTTGAACCTACAAAACCGCAACCGCCTGTTATTAAAATGTTCATTTTGAATGTGTTAAAGTTAGACTAACTAGTTAATCAACTTGATTAACTACTAAGATATTCCTTAAAATAAAGCCTTGTTACTTATTTAAAATTAGTGAGCTAATTTACTTAAATATTAGTCAATTTTAAAAATTTAATGTTTTAATTGTTAGAATATGTTCTAACAACGTTATCATTTATATATGTAATTAAAAATTAGTGTTGGAAGTGTAAAAATCTTTATGAGAAAAATTTTGCCAAGTTGAATTTATACATTACTTTTCCAATTAGATCTGAATTTATTAACTGAAAAGTAAGTTAAATCAGACTACATAGCTTAAAGAATTATTGAAGTTTAACAAAAAGCAATTAGAATATATAAATGGGAGTTATTAATAAAATTGTCAATAAGATAAAATCACAAGACATCAAAATTACCACTACAAGCATAACTATAAATAATACAATCTATCCTTTAAAAACATTTATTTTATTTGATGAAACTTTCTATTTATCGAAATATCCTGATGTAAAAGATGCTAAAATAGAACCTTTGTTACACTATCTAAAACATGGTTCAAAAGAAGGTCGTTTACCCCATCCTTTATTTGACCCCAATTATTATAGAAAGAAAAATTTAAATAACAATTTCGATATAGAACCATTAATTCACTATAGTGAAAACAAAAACAAATATTTAAACACACATCCACTTTTTGAAGCAGAATTTTATGCCGATAAAATAGGTGATCCCATTGGTGACCAAACTTTATTGGAACATTTTTTAACTTCTGGTTATCAAAAAGAAATATCACCAACTCCTCATTTTGATTTTAAATTTTACAAAGAAAACAATAAAGACATTGGGGAGTTAAACCCACTTTTACATTATATATTACACGGTGAAAGCGAAGGGCGTTGGCCTAATTTCTTTTTTTCTCCACAACAACATCAAATAAAAGATTTAGTAGAATTTAATAACGAGAAAGAATTACCTAATAGAAGTAAACTGAGTTTTTATGCAGAGAAAAAGCCAGACAAGAAATTAGGTAATAAAGATTTTTTTCACAACTTAAAATTATTGGACAAAAAAAAGCCGACTATTATTTGTTTTACCCATGAGGCTACCAGAACCGGTGCCCCACTAATCATATTAAAAATAGGCAAGCAATTAAAAGAATATTTTGATTGTAATATCATTAATATATCCGGTTTCGATGGTAATATACTCAACGAATTTGAAGCCGTTGGACCTACTTATTTATTCAATAAATGGAACCCCGGTGAACCTTATGAAACAACTTTAGAAGCTTCTATGCTATGCACCGAACTCCAAAAATACAAACCTTTGGCAGCTTTGGTAAACTCAGCAGAATCGCGATGTATCATTTATCATTTAAAAAACAATGGTATACCAAGCATTAGTTTAATACACGAAATGGGTTATTTATATCCTGTGGGTTTGTTCAAACCAATATCTGACCATTCAGAAAGAGTAATTTTTCCTTCAAATATTGTGCATCAATTTGCTGATGAAAATTATCATTTCCCTATAGAAAAAGTTTTGAAAAGGGGGCAAGGTTTATTGAAAGAAGAATTTTTAAAGATTGATATTCCCAAAGCAAAGAAGGATTTAAGAAAAGAATTAGGCTTACCTAAAGATGCATTTATTGTATTAAGCTGCGGTACTTTAACTAAACGAAAAGCGCCTGATTTGTTTACGCATACTGCTTTTCAAGTACTTAAAGAAAATACAAACAATATCTACTTTGTTTGGTTGGGTGGCAGACACCCTATGATAAAAGATGATTTTTATTGGATGTACAAAGATATTCAAATAAAAAAACTGGATAAAAAAATTCTTTTTATTGGTGCTAAAGATAACCCGGAGTTATATTTTGCGGGTAGTGATGTTTTTTTTATGACCAGCCGGGCTGACCCTTTTCCGTGTGTAACCCATGAAGCCATGGCGGTCAAATTGCCCATTCTCGGTTTTAAAGATGCTGGGGGTTTTGCTGAAGCTTTGGAAGATAATTGTGGTGTATTAGTTGAATATGCTGATGTAAAAGCCGCTGCCGACCAAATTTTGAATTGGTACAACGAACCCAAATCTCATTTACAGATGGGAGAAAATGCTCGTAATAAAGTAATCAATCAATATAATTACATCGATTATACCTTAGCTATAGCTAAGGAAATTACAAAACTTCCAACAGTTGTTGAAAAAGAACCTAAGCATTTAAAAATTCTTGAAACATCAATCAAAAATGTTCAGTCGGAGAGGAAAATAAAAAAAATGCCTGTTAAAAAGGCTAAAATAATATTTACATTATCCAGCTGGGAAGTTAGTGGTGTGAACACTTACGTAGAATATTTAGCCAGTGGGCTTAATAAACTTAATATGGATGCCGAGATTTTGTTTACCACAAATCATAACAAATATTTGAGCAAAAAACTGATGCCTAAAGTTCCCTATTCGTTTTTAGGTCCTCAGTCAAGTGAGTTCCAAAAAATTTGGCATTTATTAGAAAAAAGACTGACAAACGAGAAAGAAGTTGTTTTCTTTCCAAATTGTGATTATGTAGCCTCAGCACTTTCACCAAAATTACCGAATTCAGTTGCTACTTTGGGAGTTTTGCACAGCGATGATACTGAACATTATGAACACGCTTACAGATTAGGAAGATATTGGAATAAAATAATTTCAGTTAGTAGTGCTATTGAAGAAAACTTGTTAGAGATAAATCCTATTTTTAAAGAGAGAAGTACGGTAATTTACCACGGTATAAATGCAGATAAAGATTTGAAAATGCCCGCTAAAAACAAAACACTAACCATGTTATATGCGGGCAGAATAGTGGAATATCAAAAAAAGATATCTGATTTTGTGCCAATAATAGAAAAGTTAACCAATGCTGACCCTGAGTTAGACTTTCAGTTTATGTTTTTAGGTGATGGGCCTGATTTTGCATCATTTAAAAAAAGCATGGAAAAATATGAAAAGCTACAAAAAGTTAAAGTATTAGGAAGAGTTTCAATTGATGACGTTTATAAATATTTAAGTCAAAGTCACGCTTTTGTTTTGGTATCTCAGTTTGAAGGTTTTCCGATGTCGCTGTTAGAAGCGATGTCTTTATATTGTATTCCTATTTTAACTGATATTGAATCGGGTGTTAGAGAAATAATAAAGCATAATGAAAATGGTTTGGTATCACCGATAGGTGATGCTGATAAATTTGTAGATAATATTTTATCTATTTACAAAGATGAGCAATTAAGAGATAAGCTTGGGAAAGCAGCGTTTAAGACTATATTCGACAATAAACTAACCGTTATGGATATGGCAGAGCGATACGCCCAAATGATTGACGAAGTATTATTTGAAATTAGAAACGAAAAATACGAGAGACCAAAACCACTTACTTTTAATTCGTTATCTGGCGATATTTTTTTACCGCCCTTTATGCAACGTATACCTCAGGGGTACGACAAAGATGGGAGGATAATTTAGTTAAGCATAAAATTATTTAGCCTTACTCCACAAAATTTATTTGAATTTACTTCAGGTACATTAACAATTTTTAATTTCAATATACCGCTGTTCATTGACCTAAATTTAATGTCAATTTTTTGTTTTGAACGGGGTTTTAGCTTTATTTTGTCAGCAGCTTGCTTCTGCCCATGTATCATTATCTGATATTCAATAATTATTCCGGGGTTATCTGCGTTTTCGTTATAAGCATTACAATAAAAACTTAAGTTTGTAATTGGCTTGTTAGAGCCTGCCTGCAATAAAATCTCTAATTCTAAATCGGGCTCACCAACATTATTAGGATGTAAATGCAAATTATCCTGATATTGTAACTTAGCAGTTGTAAACCTGCAATATTTATTTCTGTTTTTAGTATTTATTACTTTAATGAAAGGTTGATGCTGTGAATCTATAAATGTTTGATTTATTGCTAACATTTTTGGGTTAGAATCTTCTTCGAAAGAATAACCAAATAATTCGATATCTTTGGCACACCATTTTGCAGCTATTTGTTTAGTTTCATCGTTATAATATTGTTGGTAACTCTTCCGATTTGATACATTTACCTTAGGCAAAATAATATTAGATGTTCTCAAATGACCGCATATATAACTAAAATCAGGTTGTAAATTTTCTGACCTTCCAATAAAGTCAACCAAAAGTTTGCCATTAGTATCTGTTAAAAATTGTGTTTGTGTACTACCTAACTTCCCAGTTTTAATCCAATTTTCAAAAGAACCGGCATTTATTATTTGTTGGTTAAATTGTGATAATTTTATTCCTTTTTCTGCATAAATCTTTGCCTCTTTTTGAACTGTATAGTGATATAGCGAAACCAACCGGTCCCAAGGATTTCTAACAAAGCAAAATTTAAAATAGTTGCTATACCTCTGCTCACCTAAATATGCTTTTACCTCTCTGCAAGTTGCGTGGTTAGGCCATAATTTTCCTGTTTTGGAAAGAAATTTTTTGAACCTGCTATTATTTTCATTAACTAATACACTATCAGTCAAGTTTTGGCTAAGTGCTTTTGTTATCGAACTTCCTGCTACCTTTGGCACATGAAAAAAAATGAAATTAAATTTATCTGATATCACTATAGAAGAATATTATTGTAATTGATAATTTAAGAATTAAACAAATTTAGGTTTTGAGTATTATAAATT
>ENA-ORXT01001275-ORXT01001275.1-marine-metagenome-genome-assembly--contig:-NODE-1275-length-34725-cov-7.899013_pt1 | contig 34725 bp, 27 predicted proteins | sample MGYA00237868_ERZ511482 | MGnify/ENA metagenome assembly ERZ511482 | reverse complement strand
TATTAATTGAAAACTAAAAAATTAACCAAACCAAACAAAGCACTAACGCCGATCCAAACCATCATGTTGACTTTGAAACGATACATGGCGATAAAAGAAACGGCAATCCATCCCAGTGTTACAAAATCAATCTGAGAAATGGTCAAGTCTTTTGGAAAAATAACGGCTTTACCAAGATAGATGGTCAGGTTAAGAATCACACCAACCACCGCTGCCGTAACAATGCTCAGGGCTTGCTTCAATTTCTCGTTATCCCTCGTTTTTTCAATGATGGGTGCTCCAACAAATATGAAAAGGAAACACGGAACAAAGGTGTAAAGTGTGGTTGTAAAAAGTCCAAGGGAACCCATCAATAAGGAACCACCGAAGTGGTTATATCCTGCCATAAAACCTACAAAGACCAAAACCATGACGAGTGGCCCAGGGGTGGTTTCGCCTAGGGCTAAACCGTCAATCATCTGTAACTCCGTAAGCCATTGCAATTTTTCTACACTTACCTGCGCGACATATGGCAAAACCGCGTAAGCTCCGCCAAAGGTTACAAAGGCCGCTTTGGTAAAGAACAGAGATAGTTCTTGCCAAAAAGCAAAATCACTGGTCAGCCAATAAAAAAGTATGAGTGGAATTGCCCAAATACAAAAAGCTGTCAATACTTGCTTTACAAACCTGCCAACGTTAAATCCCAGGTCGGGTAAAACGGTATCATCATTGATGTAATAATTCTGTTCATCTTTCACCAGTTGTTCCTTGGCCGCGGCCGTCTGTACAAACAATTGAGGCATAATTTTTCTGCTTACAAAAGCAAGTATAAGTGCTCCAATGATGATGTAAGGAAATGGGATATCGAAAAAGAAAATACCAACGAATGCGGCAATGGCAATAAAAAAATGAAAGAGGGTATGCAGGGACTTTTTCCCAATTTTTATGAGCGCCAAAATCACGATGGCGATTACCGCAGGTTTTAGTCCTTCAAACAGTGCATACACCCAGGGAATATTGCCGAAGGTAACGTACAATGCAGCTAAAGCAAGGAGGATAAACGCAGATGGAAGAATGAAGAAAATTCCGGCAACCAAGCCTCCTTTTGTGCCATGTAAAAGCCATCCAGTATAGGTGGCTAATTGCTGAGCTTCCGGACCTGGAAGAATCATGGTGTAGTTAAGCGCATGTAGAAAACGACTGTTGGAGATCCATTTTTTCCTTTCAACCAAAAATTCATGCATAATGGCAATCTGACCCGCGGGACCACCAAAGCTAATGAAGCCAAGTTTTAGCCAAAACCAAAAGGCCTCCTGAAATGATGGTTTTTTAATATCATTAGATTTATTTGCCTCCTTAGCTGCTTCCGAATTCTTTACATCCATAGCTTGCAAAAATATATAATGATCTTATAAATTATGATTCAAGTAGATAATTTCAATTAATTATTTTGATTCAGTGGTTAGGTGCTTCTTATCTGTTGTTTTAAAGGTTCGATTTTAGCCCTTCGACTGATTTTTAGCTTGTTTTATCGAGATTTGATTTGATTATTTTATGGTTAAACATTATTTATCACTTTTGGTTTATCTTATATATTCTGTGGTAAGCATTCGACTCTTCTGAGCTAAATGGCAATATATTTCTATTATTATTGTAGATGTATCCGTCTAGACTTTGATTCCCGTCTAATGCTTGTTGCCCTTTAAATTTAAAACTCAATTTTTAATAAATATTTATGCCATTAGCTACCGATTGAAGACATATCTGCCGTCTTGCTTTTGTTTTATACGTTGGACTTCTTTTTTGTTTCTTTAATAATTTAATTTTGGGCTTTAATATTTATAATTTATAGCCGCTTCAAGGTATTGCGTAGTTCATGTTTAAAAACAAATACATACGATTCATCCTATTCTTAGTGGCAATCTTGCTTCTACTTTTGCTATTGCTCGCAGTCCTTATACGTGTACCTGCGGTACAAAACTATGCGCAACAGAAGGTATTACAAACACTATCTGAGAAATATGATGCAGATTGGCAGATTGAAGAGTTAAAAATCAGCTTTGTGGACCAAATTGATGCTAAAGGGATTCTCCTAAAAGACCAAGCATCAAAAACCATGCTTTCAGCGGACGAGATTAGAATAGACATTGGTCTATTTTCCTTGCTCAATAAAGAATTTATCATTGATGATATAACTATTGTAAACGCACAAGGGAATCTGTATGAATTGCCTGATGGCCAAATGAACTATGACTTTATTCTAGCAGCATCAGATAAAGGTGAAACAGATCAAAAGACCGATGCGTCGAATACAGCGGATGCTTGGTCATTGGACTTACAAAGAATTAATCTGGAGCAAATTGGATTGGACTACCATACGAAGGATTTAGCATTCACAATCAAGCAGGATCTCCTACACGTAGATTTCGAAAAGATTGATTTCAATAATCAGACCTTAGCCATAGCTAAACTCGAAAGCAAAAATTCATATACTTCAGTCCCAATCTTACCCCCAAATAAAGGTGGTCCATCTATACTGCCTGACCTAGGCTGGAAAGCCACAATCAATAAACTCGAAATGTATCATCGACTGATAGAGATCGGTGACACTGAGCTTACTAGAATATCAGAATTGAATTTCAAAGCACAGGAGTTGGACTATCATGCAGATTCACTGATGATTGATGTCAGAGAATTAAATGGCAATTATAATGATCAACTCAAGCTACAAGAAGGATCCGCTAAACTGAGCATTCATCAAAATAAGATTGATGCAAATAAAATAACTTTACGTACAACGTCAGACCAAATCATCGCAGATCAGCTATCCGTTGGCCTTGACTCAAAGACTTATGATCTTACAAATGTTAACTCAGACATATCTTATGATTTGCTCAAATTCCTGAATCCTTACATCACTGATGATCTACGCCTCATCAAGGGAGAAAAATTACGAGGCCAGGTAAACGCTCTTCATTACGATCCAGACAGGCTTCAAATCGATAATATTGACTTAAAATACGGAGCTGCTTTAAATATCAAAGGGTCTGTAAATATGAAAGCAGCTCAAGGTGATTTTCTAAATCCCACAGAACTACAGATCAATATCGATATGCTCAAATCTGATCTTCAACAATTAGATGGTATGCTCCGTGCATTTACGATTCCAGACAGTTTACAAAAGTATCAATATCTCACAGCCTCAGGAATCGCTACAGGCAATTTAAAAATTCTCACACTTGATCAATTTTCTATTGCCGTAGACGATGCAATAAACGCCAAAGTAAATGGTACGATAAGGAATATTAATCGTCCAGATGATTTATCATATGATCTTCTATTTGCGGAAGCGAATTTCAATACCCTTCAACTTCCCATACCCGCTGTAGACAAAGTCGACATCGTTGCTTTGGGCCAGGTGAATTATGTCGGAAAATTATCTGGTGACAAAGACAGTATCAGGGTTGATGGAAAATTGGAATCGGCGCTGGGGAATGCTGAGGCAAAAATTGTACTAGGCATAAAAGATGGGATTGATAACCTGGCTTATAAAGGAGACCTATCATTATCTCAATTTGATCTTGGCACCCTGCTTAAAGATGAAAGTCTAGGGAAGATCACCTTAAACACCACCGTAAATGGTCGTGGCACCACCCTTCAAAAAGGGAATACGAATTTTACAGGATTCATCAAAGATTTTCAATACAGGGGCTACACTTACAATCTTATCAAGGTTGATGCCCATGTGGAAGAAGGCCAGATAGATGGGGTCATTGATATAGATGACCCGAATGCGCTTCTACAATATGATGGCACCATATTTTTGGATAAGGAGTTATCAACTTTTGACTTTTCCGTGAATATTGATACCATCAATCTAAATACACTTAATCTTTATCCTGAGGAGATTAGTCTCAGTGGTAAACTCGAAAGCCAGTTCAGTCTGCCACTACCAGAGCGTGACCCTCAAATAATTATTGTAAAAGATCTGAATCTCTCTAACCTTACCGAAAATTTCTATGAAGATAGTATTGTCATTACAGCACTTAGAAAAGTAGATAGTACTTTTCTCGAAATAGATAGCGATATTATGCAGCTTCACATGGATGGCATATATCAAGTCGCAGATCTACCTGCGTCTACCAATGATCTAGTGAAAAAATACATCGACACGGATACCATCATTGCACATCCAGACATCACCAGCAAAAATATCCATCTATATGGAGAACTAAATACGCTGCTACCTTTTAAAATTTTATTGGTGGATCAACAGCTGCAGTCCAAACCAATGATTATAGATTTAAAACTCGATTTCCAAGAAAATTCACTAGAAGGTCAAATTGAGGTTGATAGTTTTTATTATGACAAGTTCTTTTCTGAAAAAATATTCCTCACAGCTGCGAGTAGTGGTCATGTGATTGATTTAGATATTGAAGGTGACATGAATGTGTATAATGGCACCCCAATCAATAAACTCAATCTATCCAATAGGATCAACAATAATGAAATCGAGAGTGTATTATCTGCCTTAGATAAGAATGATAATCGCATGATAAAGGTATCCACTCAAACACGATATAGTCCAGAGAAAATCATGGTCGCCATTCAAGATGGTTTGATACTCAACAATCAGGATTGGGAAGTCATGCGGGATAATCTAATCGAGATAAAAGATAATTGCATCACCATTTCCAATTTTGAGATTGTAAATGGAATCGAACGTATTAGGGTCAATAGTGACTTGAAAAATCCGAACGAACTTTCTGTATTATTCGATAGTTTTGAGATCGGAGAGTTAACAGATTTATTATTGACCAATGGATCTACAGCCTCGGGCACGATCAATGGTAACATCGATATAAAAGATTTATGTACCGCTCCTTCCTACATTGCCAATCTAGCGATAAGAGACATTGTCTATGACTCTACCTATGTTGGCTTGTTAGAAATAGCTGGTGATGCCGATCCAAGAAATTCACTCATACGTACGGACCTAAGTCTAATCGGGCCTACCAACAGATTGGTCGGCACTGCTAATTATAATACGGCCACAAGAGGGATAGATATTGATGTTGGGTTTGACTCACTCCAACTTTTATTAATAGATCCATTTTTAGAAGATATTATGAGAGAAAGTGATGGGCATATTTCTGGAGAAATAAAAGTCGGTGGTAACATAGACGAACCAGAATTATCAGGTTTTGCAGAATTGCACAATACCGTCACCACCATTGTTGCGAATAATACCAGATATAGTCTAAATGATCATGTTATAAATTTTGATAATAAAAGTATTGATATCGGTGAACTAGTATTGTATGATGAGGATAAAAATAAAGCCAAAATAACCGGCAAGATTTATCATACGTATCTTCAAGATATGGATGTCGCCCTCAAATTGGATACAGAAAAATTTATTTTTCTAAATACAACCATAAAAGATAATCCTGTTTTCTCTGGGAGAGTACTATTAGATGCTGAAGGGGAGATCACCGGTCCTCCGAATTTATTAAACGTTAATGTATCGGCCAGGAGTCTTGAGGAAACTGAAATTTTAATATCTCCGTACAGTGCAGAAACCTATCTCCAAGAGGATTTCATAACCTATGGCAAGCCCCAAGACTTTGAAGATCTCACAGATGAATATTTGCTGCAGCTTGCTCAGAAGTTTCCTTTCGATGTGACTTTAGATCTTAATGTTTCAGAGGAATCCAAATTGACCTTGGTCGTAGATCCCATCAATGGTGATAAGGTCGTAGGACGTGGATCGGGAAATCTTAAAATGCTATTGGATCCATATGGAGAACAAAAATTCTACGGGAAATATACTGTTGCGGATGGAATCTACAACTTCACTTATGGTACTTTTATATCGAAAGCATTTGATATAAAAGAAGGAGGGAGTGTTTCATTTACAGGAAGTTTACTTGATGCTGAAGTGGATATATCTGCAGTTCACAAGGTCTATACAACAACCTATGAATTGATAAAAAATGATGCCGCGCTTGATGCGGAGGATATCAAGAGGTCTCAATCACGCACGGATGTTGATGTATACCTGACCTTGCAAGGACCACTCAGCAATACTGATATATTGCTGGACATCAGGGTTCCAGAATTAGAATCATCCTCGCTCACTAGCCCCATAGATAGAAGCCTGACTGAGTTGCGTGAAGATCCAAATGAGCTAAACAATCAGGTTTTTGGTCTACTGCTGTTCAATAGTTTTCTCGTCACACAAAATACTTCTAATGGAATCGGTGATATAGGAAGTAGTATAGCGTTGAGTAGTATTTCTGAACTTATATCAAATCAACTGAATAAGCTTGCACAGAATAAGATAAAGGGTGTAGATGTTAACTTTAATGTAAATTCATACGACTCAGAATATGTCAACAAGGGAGCCGGTGGAAATGTTACGGAGGTTGGCCTTCAGGTCTCTAAGCAATTATTTAATGATCGACTATCGGTATCAGCTACAGGAAATGTAGATCTAGAAGAAAACGATCAAGATGGTTATTCTTCAGTAGTTGGTGACTTTGTTCTAGAGTACAAGCTGACAGAAGATGGGCAATACCGAATCAGAGTATTCTCTAAAACGGACTATGACAGGCTCCTCAATGAAAATAATAATAAAAACGGTGTCAGTCTTTATTTCAAAAAATCCTTTGACTCAAAAAGAAATTAAACTGAACAATTCTCATTCCTATATTATTCTATTAACTGTCATAATCAGTATCCTAGGGACCACCTCTTGCAGTCTTACCAAAAACTTAGAAGAAAGTGAGACGGTATACATGGGAACAGAACTTACCATCCATGACAAAGAGCAGGCCAAGTCAATTCGAGATTTTAAACTTATCCTCAATGAGATTCCTCAAAAAGGGACCATTAGTGGTGTTGGGAATTATAAAGTTGGACTGCGCAATATATTTGTGAAAACGCCAGAAAAAGGAATTAAAAATTGGATAAAATATAAACTCGGCACAAAACCAATCATTTACCAATCGGACATGATAGAAATCACGGAAGCAAAACTTGAATACTATCTAAAGGGAAAGGGATTTTTCTCTAACAAGGTAAATTGCGATGCTACTACCACTGACGCTGAAACCAATATCCACTGTGAAGTCACCTTAAATCAAAGACATAGAATTGATTCCTTGATTTTTCCGACAGACTCAGTCTACACAAATTTAAATTTGAATAAGGCGTCTAAAAGAGTTATACTAAAAGAAAATGACTATTACGATCGCGATCGTCTAGACTATGAGCGATTAAGAATTTCAACACTTGCTGGCAACAAGGGATACGCAGATTTTAGACCCAATAATGTTTACTTCTATGTAGATACTGTAAAGGTAGGCCACGATCTAGATATCTACACGCAGATCATTTCTCCGACAGATAGCACTCAACACATACGATATACGTTAGATAGCATATTGGTCTACCCTAACTTCTCTAAACGTAGGACAACTAGTAATCCAAGCAAGCGCACCACTCTAGAAAATGGGCTGACCATCGTGGAGACGGACCCGTATCTTAAATACTCCTTATTCAAGAGGCTGATTTTAAAAGAATTAGATGGATATTATAATAGCACATTGCAAAATAGAACGGCAAACAGGTTGCAGAATTTAGGTTTATTTCAAGTAGTTGATATTGTTAACGAACCAAGCTTAAGCGGCAATAAAAATGAACTTACACAAAAAATATTTCTAAGTCCGATAGACATTCAAAGTATCTCTGGGGAGGTGGAATTAAATAATCGGTCTGGCAATAATTTTGGTGTAGGTGCATCTCTATCCTATCAACACAAAAACTTACTCGGAAACGCAGAGAATCTCAACATCTCTATTGGAGGGCAAGTTGAAACACAATTTGGTGATGGTATTAGACTTATAAATTCATCAGACTTTAATGCTGCAGCTGAACTTGCGATTCCGAGACTGGTATTTCCGTTTATAAAAATTAAAGAAAACAAAAATTTCCTACCCCGTACCCTAATAAAAGCTGATTACACTTTACAGCGTAGAACTGAATTATACAGTATAGAAAGTTTTGCCTCTAAGTTTGGATATCGCTGGCGTCAATCTGCATTGAAGCTCCATGAATTATATCCCATTAATGTCAATGCATTAAGTGTAACTAATAAGACCCCGGATTTTCTTGATCTGATCAATCAGGACATTCGGCTCGAGCGATCCTTTACAGATGTGATGATCGGAGGGTTACAATACTATTATACTTTTACAAGTCAGCCCAAAAGAGCAAAATTAGGTAGTCACTATATCCGGGCATCCATTGAGACGAGCGGAAACTTAATATCAACAATCATTGGATCTGATCAAGATAACCCTAAGGAGATTGCTGGTTTAGATTATGCCCAATTCACCAAAGTCACTTTTGACTTGAGAAAGTATTGGAGGATTGGTGAATCTGATCTTGCCAGTCGGGTCATTCTTGGCGTTGGTAGAGCTTATGGTAATAGTCGAGAAATGCCATACATCAAGCAATATTTTGTCGGAGGATCTAATAGTCTGAGGGCTTTTAGGATCCGAGGATTGGGGCCAGGTTCTTTCTTTGTAGACCCACAAGGGTTATCGGCGGTTGAAGCTCAGTTTATCGATCTGACAGGAGATATGAAATTAGAAATGAATCTTGAATATCGATTCCCCATAATCAAATTCTTTAAGGGTGCCGTATTCGTTGATGCTGGTAATGTATGGTTACTCAATAGTCCAGATCGTCCCATTGAGAATTTTGATATTTCAGATTTCTATAAGGAAATTGCGATTGGTGCAGGATTAGGTTTCAGGCTGGATTTTGGTTTTTTCTTAATCCGCTTAGATATTGCTTCACCCCTGCGAGCGCCATCGCCTACTGGCTTTAGCTGGCGACTATCAAATTTCGATATTTTATCTCAACCGTGGAGGCAAGATAACCTTAGATACAATCTTGGTATTGGTTATCCATTCTAAGGTTTAAATATTTGTGTCTTTGACGGAGGTTTGAAATTTCTAAATATAAGGATCGCACGATAATTAAAGGGACTCTTACTACTCCTCGATTATTGTTAGGCATAATAAGTGCTTATCTATACTTCCCTATAATTCCCTATAATTCCAATACTAGATTTTCCTTTGACTAGTATTTCATCGCTGAAATTATTTCCTTCTGTAGTTTTAAAAGTCAAATTTAATTTCTCCCCTTTTTTTAAGTCTTCTTCTAAAGTTAGGATCACTATTTTAGGATCACGCTTTTTCGATCTCAGATCAAAGGCTATAGATTCATTGTTACTATTCGAGAGTTTTACCGTTGTATGTTCGATGTTAAGATGAGTATTGGAATATACTTCAATAATGTCACGCCCTATCCAAGTTTCATAAGACGACTCAATGTTAATTATAATGGTCAGACTTTAAAAATATCTTTTTGCGTAGAGGAGGTGAATACTTCTTTGGCACTGTCCAATTTTCCAGCTGCCAGTAATGGGGCCAATAAGTTTCCTGTAGAGGTCCCGATATATAAATCATAATCTCTTCCGCAGTCTTTCAATAAATACTCAGCGATACCACCAGCATAAGCACCTTTACTTCCTCCGCCTGAAATTACAAGTGCATTCATTTAATTTATTTGAAGTTTATCATCAGTAAATTCTTCTAACTGTTTCTTTCATTTTACATTACCAATGTAGAGAAACCAGCACAGGTACATTGTCACTCTACGGTATACAAGCTCTAGCATTCGATCTATAAACTCTTTAAGTTCTGGATACTAGCTCCTGCTTGTCTAAATTTACAAAAAATCTAAGCATTAAATTATTAGTTAGCGGACATTAGACGAAGGAATTCGAAGTCAGTGTGAGCGTTCTTAAGTTTGATAAACTTGAATCTGATATTTATATTATGGGCTATAGAAGCGTACGCTTGCGCAAAAGTATTAAGCCCATATTGGAATTAATAATGTTTTACAGATTGTATGCTTCATGAATCCGTCTATAAAAAAAGTTTATCTTATTCCTCACATTCTAAACCTATGGACTCTAGAAAAGCGACAGATTCAGGTAAGGTATTTGAAGTGGTCATTTCTTCTCCCGTAATGTTGTTTGTTTGAGTCAAAACTTCATCCTCAAAGCAGACGGTAAAATCTCCCATTTCTCCTGTATTGGTGACCGTTCCTGTGCATGTTCGACAATCAGGTTCGTCGTCACATCCTGTTGTTATGATGGTGAAGACTACAAATAAAAATACAATTAACCGATTCATAATTTTTAATTAGTTGTTTTAAATTATTTAGTTTGGAAGTCTCGAAACTTTTGGAAGTATTTGATAAGCTTATTTTAAGTAATTAGTTATTATAATAATTACTTTTTGAAGTGAATGATATTTCCTAACGCTACTTTTGCTAAAGCGTTATCTGTATTGTTTGCCATCCAAAATATCAATCGCTGATTAGCTAAGCTTTTTGCCATCATATATTTCTCTGCCGACTTTTGATCTGAGAATATATTATAGAATGATTCTTTACCAATATAATCAATTAAATAATGGTTAAGCACCTTTAACGTTTGATCCTCGTTTCTTTCATATCCAATGACCACGACTTCGTCGTCGCTTAAGATTGGAAAACTGAATTCTATATGTTCACTTATTGGAATTTCTTTATGCACATCAATTGAAAAATCAGAGGCATATTCCCATCCATTATTAATGGCATGAATTATTACCTTCCGTATATGTGAAGGTGTTATCGTAAATTTTTCGCTTAAAATCCAAGTTCCGCTTTTCTTACCATCTGAATTAAAGGATACGAGTTGGTTGGCCCGAGGTTCAATGAAGGCTCCGACAGAAGTCTTAGATTTAACATGAAGTATAGTCATTCCATATCCAAAGCCAGTCGGTAAAGATGGACCAATTTTCCAAGCATACAACTCTTCATTGACAACGATTTTCCGATATCTTTTTCTTAGTTGTTTGGGGAGAGTGAAATTTTTCATTTACCCTAAATATCTAAAAAATTTAACCAGGGTCCTCCATTAGATAGGAACATTTAACAAATTTCCCCATTGCCATTCTAGGCTCTATTTTATCTTAAAATGTTGTTCGAGAAAAGCGTGGACAAGATCAAAATGTTGTAATGGAGCGATGTGTCCGCCATCAAGCGGGATGTGAGAATAAAAGTACTTATAATCCTTATTTTCTAATCTGCTTATTATCTGCTCTGACATTTCAGTTGCGGGCCATTGGTCGTCTATTTTGCCTGATAAAAGTAAGATGGGACCATTTATATTCTCCACGGGTATCATCGCTTTTTCTACCGCCTCTTTATCCTCTAGCATCATCGCATGCGCAGTGTATAAATCTCCTTTAAGTGCTGGTGAAATTGTTTTTAATGATGCTGGCACGTATGGAACTTCCTGATCATCATACATCCAAGAAGAAGTATTGGCGGACCAAGTAATTGCGGGAAAACTGACATTGGATGCCGACATGGCAATAACCCCTGTAAATTCTGGATATCTAGAGGCCAAATTCAAAACAAGTTCTCCCCCCCTAGATGCGCCCATTAATATAATCTTAGTACCGTCGATTTTAGGATGTTCTGCCACGGATAAAATTGTATCTCGGATGGCGTTTAATGAAATACGATCGAGGTGCTTTGGAATACCATCTGAATTAAAGTAAGACATGGCTAGTAAGGCAAAACCTTGCTGATTTAAACTGTCGCGTTTTCCTTTCAGATAATTTCTTACCCAATCATTGCCACCACCGCCACCACCAAAAGCAACAATCAAAGCTTGACTTTCAGCTTCACTGAGAAATAGTTCTGATTGGACTCTACCATATAGGTCGGATAGACCTGGAACATAGGTAAAAACATAAATAAGTGCAATCCCAATAATCGAGACAATGGCAATAAAGAATATTTTGATTTTCTTTTTCATTCGGTAATAAATAAGAATACAAATTTACCGAAGTAGCTCAATACATTTTTTGATTTATATCAAAAAATTACCTTTCAGCGCGGATTCTACTCAAGGTTTCTTGGGTAATGCCCAAATATGAGGCAACCATACCTAAAGGTATTCTTGGGTAAAGGTCAGCGTACACATTTTTAAAATGAAGATGTCTTTCTTTCGCAGAAGTAAATCGCATTGATGAAACCCGTTCCATTAAATGACCGAAAACCGTCCCCATGGATAATCGGGCGTAACGTTCCATTTCTGGAAAATTATCAAAAAGATAGGCAAGGTCATTGACGTCTATAACATATGCCTCAGTATTTTCAACCGCATCAATGTAGTAGATGTCCTTTACGTTATGAATGAAACTCTTTGGTGAGTTTACCCATTCATTTTCTCCACTAAAGTATTCACTGATTTCTTTACCATCCTTTAAAAAATAGGTTCGCAGAATGCCTCTCTTTATAAAATAACTATTGGTACAAATCCTATTTGCATCCAAAACGAGAGACCCTTTCATAAATTCAATCGGTTGTATTCGTTTTAAAATTTCAGATTTTAAATTTGCTGAAAGTTTAATGTACTTTTCAAAATGTAGGAATATATTTTCTGTTGTCTCGATATTGTTTCGTTTATGTATCTGAAATACTTACGCTCTTGTTATAAAATTTCTACAAATATAATACACACATTTGAGCTCGACTCGATGCAAGCATATTCATCACCACTCTAACTATGTCATCATTAATAACCAAGTTTACACACCTACACTACCTCGCCTTCCATTCTTCAAGAATAGATTTTTCTCGCATCAAAACAGATTTTGGATCTAAGATAACTTTGTCTCTCAGCTCTTGGCCTACCGCATCAGAATTCCACCATTTATGTGTATCTTTCATAGTCTTCACCAATGGGGTAAAAGTTAGTCCATTGACTATGCCCTTTTCATTATTGATTTTTGCTGAACCAATATCCTTTCCAGTGGGCATAATCCAAGGTACGATGTCATGTATATTTTTATCCTTTAAAAACTCGTAATCGTCAATTTTCACAAAAGATGTTTTCGCAGAAAATGCCTTTTGGGCTTCCTCCACAAATGAATACATGTTCTGCTGCTCTTTGGGACCGACCGCATTGTAGGTTCCAACCTTTCGTTCTTCAATTAAGCGAATCATCCATTCTGCCACATCTCTAACATCTATGTATTGAACCATGTCCTTTTCTTTTCCCGGAACCAATACTTCTCCTCCCCTGCTCAATCGTATGGGCCAATGAATAAATCTGTTTGACTTGTCAGCAGGCCCGATCATATAAGTTGGTCGCACTACAATCGTTCGATCTTTTCCAAACTGTTTTAAGGCTTCCAGTTCAGAATTGGCTTTCATCACACCGTACCAATATTCTATTTTCTCTTTTTCAACAGTAATGACTTCTGGTTCTTCCAATAGAACTTTTGTATCCTCTTTATAATCACTATCTACATAGGGATAATATACTCCAGTTGATGACGTATAGAGATACAAATCACAATTAGCCTTTAATAACTCCGCTGATTTTTTAGTCCATTCAGCATCATGGCCAGAGTTATCAATGACAACATCCCATTTTCGATTTTCCAAAGCTGATAAGTTATCTTTTCTATCACCAATGAGTTGTTCTACTTCGTTAAATAATTCTCGATGAACTGTAGGCTTGGTCTTTCCCCTCGTAAATGTTGAGACGGAATGACCTCTATTCATCGCATATGATATTTGATGTGGACCTAAAAAACTTGTTCCTCCTAGAATGAGAATTTTTAATGATTTAATCTCAGGGGTTGGATTCTCATTCTTTTGTTGCTCTTCTTTTCCAACATTGCAACTGGTCAAACCTGTATATAATAACGGGAAAGCTATTCCTGTTTTGATTCCATTTTTGATGAAATTTCTTCTGGATTTATTCTTTTTCATAGGTTTTATCTATTTAAAATAAGATCAATGCTTATACTGTCTAACTCCTAAAATTATAGAAATTAATTGATATGAAAATCTGGACATAGATTTTAAAATCTAGAAAGGCATAAGATATAAATCATTACCACCGTAAATCGTAATTCCTGAAGCTTGAGGATCCCTTATTAAGGCAATTTTACCGTTGTTAAATTTTATTAATGAATAGTTTCAAATATTGAAGGATTACCCATATAAATTGATCGATTTTCATTCTTTATTCTAGCTTATTCAGCGAAAGTCCTAAGAGTTATAGTAAGTATTTTCAATCCTTATTTTCGGCAAGTTTTATTAAAATTTTCAATGCATGGTCAGCATCTTTTTTATCCACAAAAATATGATCGTGATAATACCCTGCAATTACATTACAACTTATGTTATGTTTTGCTAATTCTGTAGAGAATATTGCTGTCAGGCCTACGGCATCTAAAGGTGAGTGAACCATTAGTGTAATCCAAGAGGCTACGTATTCGTATCTCAAATTTAATAGATCGGCTTTTTCTTTTTCTATTACAATCGTTGTTCCCTCTTTTTCTTTGAACTCGCAAAGAGTATCGTTGCGATTAATTTTACTAACATCTTTTAAGGTCGAAAAAACATATGCTCCAGTGTGAAGCTTTGGAGTCATTCCCTTTACTAGTTCTGCTAAATTTGTTTCTCCAGCCATTTAATTATTTCTTTTATCCTTTCAATGTTTGATACTAATGAATAAAATCCCTAAAGTATAATGAATGTAATCCTAATTAAAAAATAGATTGAACAAGTTCATTCTTTCCTTTGTCTACTCTTATCCCATTTCAGAATTCTGTTATGGAAACAACTAACAATTGTTTACTTTTGCAAATTTTATAAAGCAATTCTAAAGGAATATTCACTTATGCTTATAAGGCCATTAAGAAGAAATCTCTCTGTAGTTATTTTATTATTTATGTATCCAGTGCTGCTCTCTGCGCATGGGGTCAGTGAATCTGATCAGGAAATACTAAGCAATGGAGGATTGCTGTCCTATATTCTTGTCGGAGCGAAACATATGGTTACCGGTTACGATCATCTTTTGTTCTTAACAGGCGTCATATTTTACCTCAATAGTTTTAAGGATATTGTGCGTTTCATTACAGTCTTTACTATAGGACACAGCATTACTTTGATCGGCGCTACCTATTTAGGAATAAAAGCAGATGAGCATTTAATAGATGCAGTTATAGCCTTAAGTGTATTATATAAAGGATTCGAAAATCTAGATGGTTTTAAGAAATTTGTAGGAGTACAGTCTCCTAATCTATTAGCGATGGTATTCGCTTTTGGATTAATTCATGGATTTGGATTATCAACACGTCTTCAATCTTTCAGTATTGGTACAGATCAGTTTTTGGCGAAGATTATTAGTTTTAACATTGGAGTAGAGCTGGGACAAGTCGCTGCGCTGATTCCCATCGTTTTCATCATCTCAAAATGGAAACCCTGGGACAGTTATAAAACCTTTTATAAGCTTGTAAATTGGTTTTTAATATTTGCAGGAATTGCGCTATTCATATTTCAGATATATGGTTATTTCACAGAACATTAAAAGGAATGTTTCTTTATCGATATTTTAGGGAGCCATTTTGGCGTTGCAGATAAAACAGAAGCGTGCAACTTGCTCTCAGTCTGCTATTCTCTTAAAGTTAGGTACGGAAAAGCATTAGCGGAAAATGGCTTCAAGAATTTTATATCTTCAATTTTGATAGGTACGGTATTTATTCTTGACTCCTTTTCTTTTAATAGAGAATGAGTTGAGTACAAGAAAATAAGGCAATCTGTTTTCCAGATTCCACAGAACTGACAATCACTCGCCAAACATGAGTAGTTCTTCCCAAATGTTCAGCAACACATTCACATTTCATTTTTCCTTCTCTAATGGCTTTGATGAAGTTACTTTTAAGTTCTAAGGTTGTAAAAGACTTTGCTCCTTCTGGTAGGTTAGCAAAGCAAGAATATCCAGCGATTGTATCAGCAAAGCTTATTATACTGCCTGCATGTAAAAATCCATTTGGTGCAAAAAAATCTTTTTTTACAGACATCTCGCCACTCATTTTACCTTCTTCTACATGTGTAACTTCTATCCCTAAAAATTTAGGAAAATATCCCTCGCTTAGATTATTAAAATAGTCGACATCAAATTTAGAATTATACATACCTGCGTTTTTTTAAATGTATCATTTTACAAATGTATCTTTTTTTCTTTCCCCTCTTGCACCCTAGTTTTCTTTAACAAGGGGAATTAGTTACATTGAAAAACGGTTACTTTCAATTAGACTTATTTTCGTTTATTTCTGGATAATTAATACCGCTTCAAAATAATATCCTCAAATTTGCAACAGCGAAAACTTCTTTACCATTTAATGTCCTATTAAAAATTTAAACAACCACGTCGTGAAGTTCTACACATTTGCCAATAAGGCGCTAAACGTTATTACAAATTAAGACTCCGCTTTTTCAAATCTTGTCCATAGGTCCGATAAAATAATTAAGCGCTTATTTAGTTTTTAACACTATTCAAACAAGCATTTAAAAATCAAAATATTTGAATACAAAACCATAAATGTATACTTTCAATAAGTCGCTATTTTATGTATGAAGGCGATACTAGAGAGAAATCAAGCAGGCAAACTAAAATTTTCAATTTATGAACTACTGGATAACCCCATTAAACATAACTGCATTGCTATTTATGATTTTCGGAATATTTAGTTATAGCTTCAAGCAACCCCAAGGCGGGGACCAGCTCAATAATTTTTGGCCTGTGGTTATGATAATTTTAGCAGTAATTATGATCGGTATAACTTACTTCTTGCAACGATTAAATCTTTCTTATTCAAAAATATGGATTATTGAAGGCCTCCTGATTATTGCACTATTTCTTTACCTTTACTTTATTGATGTCATAAATTTTTAAGCGGCTAATGATTTTGATCGACACGCAGAGACACCAAAAGTTATGATCTAATATCGATACTCTCCTATCCTTACGTCACTGGTTATTATGCATTCCGATTATTCTTATAAGCTTGCAAAAGTTGTGTGGTCGAACTGTCATGCTTGCTAATATCTTGACTTATTATGTCTTGCAATGTTGTACTTGCTAATTGCTTACCTAACTCTACACCCCATTGGTCATAGCTGAAGATATTCCATATCACACCTTGCACAAATATTTTATGTTCGTATAGTGAAATCAGAGATCCTAAATTACTTGGAGTAAGGGAACCGATGAGAATTGTATTTGTCGGATTATTACCTTCAAAGACTTTATATGGAACTAGTTTTTCCACCTCATCATCCGACATTTTTTTTGCTTTCAATTCAGATCTTACTTCATCAGCCGTCTTCCCATTCATCAGAGCTTCTGTTTGAGCAAAAAAGTTTGCCATTAACTTATCATGATGTTCAGAATTACCAAGTAGAGACTTTTTAAATCCAATAAAATCTGCCGGTATCAGCTTAGTGCCTTGATGCATTAACTGGAAGAATGCATGCTGGGAGTTGGTGCCAGGTTCACCCCATATTATGGTGCCCGTTTGATAGCCTACTCGATGACCATTTCTATCTACTCCTTTTCCATTACTTTCCATAATGCCTTGTTGTAGGTAAGCAGAAAACCTACTTAGATATTGAGTATAAGGTATCACGGCCTCAGTCTCAGCAACATGAAAGTTATTATACCAGATGCTCAATAATGCTAAAACAACAGGGATATTATTTTCATATTCTTCATTCTTAAAGTGCTGATCCATTTTATTTGCTCCATCCAGTAAAGCATCAAAATTTTCAAAACCTACGGCTAAAGCAATAGAGATTCCAACGGCACTCCAAAGTGAAAACCTTCCTCCTACCCAATCCCACATTGGGAATACGTTTTCAGCTGCAATGCCAAATTCAGAAACTTTTGCTGTGTTAGTAGAAACAGCTATAAAATGTTTAGCAACTTCTTCTTGACTTGCCGTATTTAAAAACCATGCTTTTATAGTATTAGCATTACTTAAGGTTTCTTGGGTGGTAAAGGACTTAGAAACAATTACAAATAATGTGGTTTCCGGATTTAATTCTCGCAATACTTCCTGTACATGATCACCATCTACATTACTTACAAAATGAACTCTGAGATCATTTTTATAAAATTTTAATGCCTCAACAACCATAGCTGGCCCAAGATCTGAGCCTCCAATTCCAATGTTCACGACATCTGTAAAAGTCTTTCCTGTATAACCCTTACTTTCTCCTGATATTACAGACGCTGTAAATCGTCTGACTTGCTCTTTCACTTGGCTGACTTGTGAAATAACATTTTCGTCTGCCACATAAATTGAATCTGAGTTTTTGGCCCTAAGTGCTGTGTGTAGTACGGCACGACCTTCCGTCTCATTTATGACATCGCCAGCAAAATATTTAGATATCGCATCCTTAAGATTCATCTCTTCTGCCAATTGTCTAAGTAAGCCAAGAGTTTCTTTCGTTATTCTATTTTTGGAATAGTCCACAAGGAAATCATTCCATTCTATTGAAAATTCTGAAGCCCTCTTATTATCCTCGCTAAAAAGAGTCTTTAAGTGAGCTTTCTCCGTTTGGTCATAATGCTTTTGAAGTTGCACCCAAGCATTAGTCTTCGTAGGATTTAATTTATTTAAAGGCATATTTAAAATCTATTATTTAAGTGAAATATCTTCCCTTCATGAGAATGGAATGAAATCATTTCTGATTGAAACTTAGATATAATTAACTGTTTTGGTAATCAATGAAACGTTCTAATTCTGTCATCATATTTGCTGATCCTGTAAAGAAGGGACATCTCTGATGTAACTCTGAAGGTTCTATATCTAAAATTCTTTGTTTACCATTATGGGCCCTTCCGTCAGCATTCTCTATAATCATGGCCATAGGATTACATTCGTATAATAACCTAAGTTTGCCCTGAGGATTTTTCTTAGTAGCTGGATATAAATAGATGCCACCATTCAACATATTGCGATGAAAGTCGGAAACCATAGACCCAATGTACCTTGCAGAATAAGGTCTACCCTCTGACTCCATTTCTTCCTTACAGTGCTTAAGATAATTTTTGATTCCTTCATCGAAATAAGGATAATTACCTTCATTCACAGAGTAAACACTTCCTTCTTGAGGAATTTTAATATCAGGGTGAGATAGATAAAATACCCCAATGGATGGATCGAAAGTAAATCCATTAACCCCATTCCCAACGGTATAAACCAACATGGTAGAAGAACCATAGACAATATATCCTGAAGCTACCTGTTCTCTTCCTGGCTGAAGAAAATCCTTTAGTTCAGCCTTTGTACCCTCCGGTGTAATCCTGCGATAGATAGAAAATATGGTCCCTATAGATACATTGACATCTATATTACTTGATCCATCTAAAGGATCAATAAGTATAATATACTTGCCATTATCGTTGACATCTGACTCAAAAGTAACGAAGGAATCTTCTTCTTCAGAGGCTATTCCACAGACAAGGTTTCTGGCTTCCAATGCATTAATGAAAACTTGATTGGCATAGACATCAAGTTTCTGTTGTGCCTCACCTTGTACGTTCACCTTTCCTACTTGACCAATAATATCGTCTACTAAACCTGATTTGTTTATTTGGGCATTGACGACTTTTCCAGCCAATCTTAAGCTTGACAATAAGGCAGAAAGTTCACCAGTTGCATATGGAAATGCAGCCTGGTCCTTTATTATAAATTCACCTAAGGTTACTAATTTATCAAAGTTTTTCATAAAATATTATTTAGCTCTTGAAGGTCACAAAGTAAGCAAATATAAGTACTATAATAAAGGTTCTAATGCCATTTCATGAATGGCAATAACAATCATAAATCTCAGCTAAATCTTGATTGCATGGTATGATTCTTTTGATTACCCTAAGTACGACTCGGTCATAGTAGGATTCAAGATATAAGCCAATTTATAGGAAGCCACTAACTTGTTATTTAGTCTGAAATTTTCTGACGGATCATTAAGGGTAGATTTCTTAGTACTCGTGTTTTATCTTCCATGAATTTATTCTGCTGGAGGATGGGCGTCATTGGGCTCTCCTTTCAATCAATGATTCAAAAGTAAAAAACATCAATCTAAGCCCACAAGCGACATCATTTTTTAGTTTACATTACTATAGGCTTATTAAAAATTTTTACCATGAAAAAGGCTATTCTATTATTAACGTTCTTGCAGCTCAACTTAACTTCCTCCGCTCAAACTATTATCTCAAATCAAATTTCATGGTTTTCGGGAATATACGAGCGAATAGATTTCTACGATGAAGAGGGAAGTACACTTATTTTATTTGCCATACGATGTTCCCGCTAGTATTTGAGTTCATTTTCAGAAAAAGTCTTTGACATAGTGCTTGCGCAATAATCGATGGTACCTTTCCATTATTCAAAGAAGTAGTTTTTAAAGACTAGTAAAAATAATTACGTTTACAAACTCATTTCACAGAGTGCTTTACTGATCCAAAACTCAATAGTAGACCCCTCGGTCCCCACATCTTTAACAATGATATTTCCATCAAACTGTTGCACAATCTTTTTGCAAATAGATAAACCAATTCCGGAAACTAAATGTTTATCATGTGAACTTAAGCGTTTAAACATCTCAAATATTTGTTGGTGATATTTTTTAGGGATGCCTACCCCATTATCATTTAATATGAAATGATAATGATCGGAGCTTTCTTTGAATTTTATATCAACAGTAGGAATTACACTCTCATTAAATCTTACTCCGTTATCTATCAAGTTTTTAAACACTATTGAAATTTGCTCAGGGAATAAGATCTTGTCTAGCCCTGCTGCGGATTGAAAATTAATTTGAGGATTTCTTTCTTTTAAAGAACTACTTATTCCCTCCTTCCCTTTATCTAAAATTATTTCAATAGGAAGCATTTCGTGATGTTCCCCTCTTCCTATATTTGAAAAATCCATAATTCCCTGTAAAAGCGTTTCTAGTTGAATTGTACCACGCTCCGTATAACTCAGGTATTCATTGGCAGCTTCATATTTTTTTTCCCTGATACTCCTTTTAGTTAAATAAGAAAAACTCTTGATATTCCGCAACGGTTCTTTTAAATCGTGTGAAGTAATATAAAAAAATCGCTCTAGTTCAATATTAGCTTGTTCAAGCTTATCATTAATTGTTTGCAAATAACTTGTACGCTCTGCCACCTTTTGCTCTAGAACCACATTGATTTTTTGTTGTGTTTCTTTTTTCTGATACAGCCTATATAATAGGAACACTAAAAATAAAATTCCAAACAAACTTACAATTGCTAGAATCGTTCTTTGTGAAATTATTTTGTCACTCAGGGTCTGTTCTTGCTTCAAATAAAAATTCTCATTTTCTTTAACCTCCAATTGATACTTTGCTTCCATATCAGCAAAGGTTTCCATATTCTCTTTTTGTAAGGCACTATCCCGCTCTGTATGATAAATTTTAAGATGATGAAAAGCCAAAGGAACATTTTCTTGTCTTTCATATAGATCAGAAATAGTCTGATGAATACTAGCCAGTTTTTTCTTTGAAGAAGATTCTGGAAAATACTTTAATGCCTTTTTAGCATAAATAAGTGCCGCATCTATATCATCTAATTGTTTCTTTAGATCTGCATATAACAAGCAAATATTGGTTAACTCCCAAGTATAATTAAATTCAGTTGCCATCTCATAAGCTTTCTCCACATGAGGCGCTGCTGCTGTTAGGTCATTCAATTTTACATGAATCTCACCGATTTTTTTATGGCCATATAAAATGCTATGGTTATACTTCATTTCCGTGACCAAGTCTAGATACTGATAATACTTTTGTAGAGCCTCATCGTATTTCCCTTCGACAAATAAAATATCTGCCAAATTAGTATAGCCAAAAGCAATGCCCTCTGTATCCGAAATAGATTGGCTAATCTCAAAGCTCTTTTCAAAAGAACTTCTTGCTTTATCATAAGCTTTTAAGTTGTAGTAAACTGCGCCTATATTAGTATGGGAAATGGAAATTCCCAAAGAATCATTTCTCGCTTCCTTAATTTTTAAAGACTGTAAATGATTTTCAATAGCTTTATCGTATTGCTGAACATTGCCATAGGTGAGTCCAATATTATTATAGAGGTTACTTAGATAATATTGGTCGTTATTTTTCTTTGCTAGTTCTACTGCTTTAAAAAAATACTGATTTGCTAATTTGGCGTCATTAATTTCTGAATAAGCACATCCTACATTATTGATAATTTTCATCTTTAAGGTATCATTATCAAATTGAGAATCTTTCGTTTCAGCAAGCGCCTTTTGACTATAGCTTAGATATTCATCATGACTTTGTTCATAAACACTTTTAGAAATTTGCAGTAAATAAGCCGCTCGGAGATTGGGATTAGATTCATTCTCCAGTAAAATCAATAAACTGTCTTGCTTGCTAGACTCCGGAAATGCTGAATATCCTAGAAAAAATAAACTTAAGAAAATAAGATATTTACGCATATCAATCTTATAAAGTACCGTCAAATTATTTTTGAGGAAAAATAAACATACATTATCATAAGAATATTAGCAACAGTAGTGCCGCTTTGATAATTCAAAAATTCAATAATAGCATTTTAAGGCAAGGCAGGAATAGCTGTTTCTAACTTGATTTTTAAAGTTCAGAAGAATTATCATGTCGTGCGACTTTTTCATAGACCTTTCAATTTATTGAAGCTTTTTCTAGTTAGTCCTCTTTCCATTGCGTTTTTATTCTCAAATAAGAAAAACCTAAAGCCAAAATAAACAGGGAGTATAATGTGGGAAGCATATCAAAGTCTGATCCTTCAGAGGACAATATCGAGCTCTGTGTAATGACAGGCCAGAAAAAAATTATAACTAAAGTGAACCCAAGTGCCAGAAGCAAAAGCTGACCGATTCGAACTTTTTTTCGGAGTACTTTAAGCTCCTGGGAATAGTCCTTTTCAGATTCAATTTTTTGCATGATTGACTCTTCTATGTTAAGTGGCATTTTTACATAACTTTCCATTCCTGAAAATATGCCCTTAATTTCTTTGTCATATTCATAAATATCCTTGTTATCCATTTCCAATCATTTAATGATAATATTTTTTGAAGCTCTTGCGTCCTCTAAATAAAAGTACTTTCACGTTGCTTGCTGAGAATCCTGTCATTTTGATAATCTCATCCATGGTATGCTCATGAAGATAATACAACTTGATCAGGAGCGCTTCCTTTGGCTTTAACTTGCTCAATGCTATTTCTATTTTTTTGACTTTTTCACTCTTGTCAAAATTTGCGTAGACGATTGGGTTAGTTATTACTACAGGAGTCTCTTCTACTAGTTTTTCTTTTTTGTTTTGATTTCTTTTTTTTCTTAAATATACAAGAGATTCGTTCACAACAATTTTATAAAACCAGGTAGAAAATTTAGCTTCACGTTTGAAAGATTTCAATTTTCGATAGGCTTTGATAAAACTATTCTGCACAACATCTCTAGCATCCACATCATTCTTGACCATAGAGAGACTGATAGAATATGCCATGTCTTGATAAGTCTTAATAAAATAACGGAAGGCTTCCTTATCTCCATTAAGAACTTTGTCTAAATATAATATATCGAGTTTTCCGATCATTTATTATTCCCACAATCTGACCTTCCAAGCAAGATAAGTGTAAGGCCCCCAAATAGCAGTAAGCTTCCAGGAATGGTGACATGATCTGGCAGATTAGTCATTTGAGCGAGAATGTAGGAAAATAGCAAAGCTGCAGCCAAAGACACAAAAAAGCTCCCAAACTGTATCATAGACCTTCTGAATGCCTTTGGATCGGGCTCATCTAGACCATGTTCTATTCTAGCCATTCGTTCTGTATGCCTCGTTTTAATTGCATAGAAAAGTGTATATACACTTGCTGCAATAAAGCTCAATAAAACTATTGTTGACTGCATCATAAGATTATATTTTTCTAATTAAATTACCCTTTGGATGTTTTCTTTCTAGGATAGGTTACAAAAGTGGATGAAAAATTTTTATTAAATATTGTAACCTCTTTCGGTTTCATATCATCTAAGCCTTAAAGTACTGGAAATACATTTACTCATACACTATAAGTTTAAAACAATGAAACAGTCTCAATTTTCAACCATCTTACTTTTTATCTTGGTAACGCTTTTTTCAGCTTGCAAAAATGATCAAGAAGAGATGGATTACGAAGATGGCTACGTCGGACTTGTCACTTGGGAAAATGATTATCAAAAAGAAAGATCGGGGCAAGTATTATTTACCGATACCTACGTGAAATATGATGATATCAATTTCGACAAGTATATCCAAGAGATAGAATTAAACATAAATGGATCAGCAAAACAAAGCCTATTTTTTAGAGCATTCTTCGATAAGAGCTTGACCAATTATCTTCAAGAATTAGCTCCGACTATGGATTTATCCTATCTTTTAAAAAGAGGCAATTTTCAATTCACATTTTCAGTAGATGGAGTGGAAATTTATACGGAAGATTTAAATTCTGGAGCCGACATGCCTTTAAGTAAAAATAAGGACCTGATCCTAACCAAACCACTTTTGAGCCCGAAAGATATTGATTCTTGGGGCATGTTTTTATGGAAGCGATTTTATCTCAGAAATGGAGGCAAAAAAGCCCTGACCTTGGGTAAGCATAAATTGAATATCAGCATCAAGGCATATCTTAAAGGAGAATCATACCTGGTTTCTGACGTTATAGCTTCCGGAGATATTATTATCAATGTTATAAATAAGGATAATCTAACTGATCCAAAACAGAATCTTCTTACGCCTATATTAGATCATACAGAATTCAAGACAAGTCAAGCTATGATAAGTAATCCTTCCCTTCAAGATCTTAAGGGCAAAATAAACAATCGATACTTTAAAGATGTAACCAGTGTTGTGATACTTAAGGACAATGAATTAGTCATGGAAGAGTATTTTAAAAATCAGGATCGCGACTCTTTGAATAATACACGATCTGTTGGAAAGTCCATAACTGGACTATTAGTTGGCATTGCTATTGACAAAGGCTATATCGAAAGTGAGGACATAACCATTGGACAATTTTTTGAGCTTAAAAATAATGAAAATTACACTCTTCAAAAATCTAAAATCACTATTAAAGAGTTGCTCACTATGACAAGCAAACTTGATGGATCCGATGAAGACCCTACTTCACTCGGCAACGAAAATAACTACCAAGAAACTGCTGAATGGTTAGAGGCTGTGCTCAATCTTCCTATGAGCCAAGAGAAAAAAGGATGGGATTACTTCACGGGAGGCACCATGCTATTGAGCGAAATTCTTGATCGTGCTACACCGGATGGCCTTGAGATATTTTCGGAAAATTTTTTGTTTAAAAGACTGAACATTACAAATGTAAAATGGCACAGGACACCTCAAGGAACTCCATATGGTGGAGGCGGTCTAGAAATGTCAGCTTTGGATCTTGCGAAAATTGGTCAGTTGTACCTAACAGAGGGCAAGTACCATGGAGTCCAGATTGTAAACCCAGGATGGATTAAAAAATCTACCACGCCCATGGTAGAGGTGGATTATGAATTAGCGGATTCTTACGGATTTTTATGGTACCAAAAAGAAATGATGATCGGCGACAAGAGACAGGCTGTCTTTTTTGCAGCTGGTAATGGAGGGAATCATATCTTTTTAGTGCCAGGAGAGAATGTTGTGATAGTCATTACTGCAACCGCTTACAATACAATGGAAGGTAGTGTGCAGGGCTTTGAGATGATAGAGGATTATATTGGCAAAGCGATTCATGCACCTTAATTCCCAACAATCAAATGAAGAAATGTTGAACCAATAATTACATAAACATTCTAGGAGAGTGAATAGTCAAGTAAACTCTTACACCGCTATCTTCTGAGCTGTTATATCGCGCATTAACTTTAATTCCTAATCATTATTAGGAATCTTATGTAGTAGGCAATTATTCGATTGGCTACAATCTTCTAGGAAAAGAACTTAGATCTTCCCATTACTTTTGATGCCTTCATTGTCTATTATTTAGAGACAAAATTATTTGAAAATGTTTTTCCTAAAATAGCTTTGATAAAATAATAACAAATTTCACATTCAAGTTTTATAATTATACTTCCATCATTTTTGCGATTTTTTCATTTTCTTCCACTTTTTAAGAAGACCTCTAAGTTTATAGAATTTTCGTTTAGTTGTCCTAAATTTAAAATTAGGCTCTGACTTCTTATGGTGTCCATACTCCATATGAAATTTTGGCTTACGCCGAATATAACCTTCTTTATCTGGAACAATAGACAGGTTTCTTTTCTTAAGATTAAAAAGTGGTATTGACAACCAAATGTTTGGGTAATCCTTATGATAGTGTCCTTCTACAAAAATTCCAAAAGCCGTAGATTGTATCTCCATTAGTGGCACATAAAGAGAATCATTAATGAATGTCAAGTTATTACTGATGGGGGCAAACTTTACATTCTTAAACCGTTTGCTGTGCCATAATTTCCGACCTATCTTCTCCATATATGGCGCCTCATTAATGACAAGATCATTTAATGTGAAATTGACATCGCCATTCATCATCGCATCACTTACGCCAAAATTATCTTTGTAATGCTGAGAGATATCTGCATCAAAATCTAAAGTCCCAGATAAATAATCCAATGAAGTGAAATCCTTTTTGGTCAATTCCACTAGGTCACTCCGTAAGTTTACAATATCAATATTCTTTGCATTGAATTTCACATCAATACTGTCTATGTCATCAGATAAATGCATGACTGAATTCAATAAAATTTCGCTATTCCTATAATCCAGTTGGGTATCTGAAATATAAAAAACGGAATCTAGAAGCATTAGTTGAGTTGAAAAATCATGCACACACAACTCATTGGAATATTCTAGAGTATCAAAACGCAAATTTATTTCCGGAGAAAACCTGTACAATATATCACAAAAGCTAGCTGTAAATGATTTTGGTGAGGCGTCAACAGTATCTACAGGAAAAAAAGTTTCACTTGGACCAATATTAAAGATATTAACAAAATTTTTCCAAGTAATCCTAGGTGAGTAAATGTTACTTATAGTACTAACCGGCTGACCAGTATTCTCCATAATTATCTGAGAAATATTCTGAAGACTTCCGTCAAATTTGATCTCTTGATTAAGGGTGTCAGAGTGTAATAGAATGCTGTATTTGGCATTATTATTCTCAACAAAAAGATCAATGTTTGTCAGTGGAAAGGTAACTGACAGTGGTTCATAAAACACGAAACTACTATCTATTTTTAATGTAAATTCTCCATCAGATATGATATCATCTAAAGAAAATGTTGATCCAGTATAATTAGCTTTAAGTTCAAAATCTCCTTCATTAAAAAAGAATTGATCATTATTAAGATAAGTATTGAATACAAGTGGATTACCTCTTATTTCTAGGGTAGTGACTAAGTCTGATATTGTCTTATTTCCCAAAGAATCAATACGATCATTTCGATCAAAATTAATGTGTGCATATTCTATTCTCCGCACAGTACTATTAAAAACAATATCACCCTTTAAGCTTTTTTGCACGATACCTGTAGAGTCATTGATTACACCATTGAGATGCATTTTAATATCAAAATCTTTAGGTAAATTATCAAGATTACGCAAGGCATCAACTCCAAAGAAATCGAGGGATGGCAACAACTCAGATAAATTGATATTAACTGCATTGCAATAAATTTCAAAAGGCGTTACATTATCAGATGAAATATCATAACTACAACTAAAATCAAAATTTCCATCTTCTAAACTTAATGCTCCTGAATCTATGGCTAAAACATTTCTTTCAGGAAAATGCATTCGCGCAACAATACCCTCCATGGAGATATAATCATAATATCCTGACGTGTCAATTTCAAAAGTAATACTGGGTTGAAAATGATCTTGAAATCCCCTGAGGGTCTTTTTCATATCTCGACGTTTTTCAAAAGGAGTTTTATCCGAGCTATCAAAAAATCCTTCTCCGAGTATGTCAACAAAATCCTCCCAACTTAATCTTTTAGCTTTTAAATTGGCATTGGTTACAGACTGATTATTTTTCTCACCATTTATGACACCCATCAGATTTGTAATTGCTCCATCAAGAGCAATCCCATATTCTTGATCAGCTGTTAATCCTGTAAGATTAAATTCAGCATCACCAGAATTCTTATCAAGTTGCAAAGTTTGTATGGGGAGGACCACATCGGAAGGTAAATACTGAACTATGCACTTATTTATAGTCAAAGTAAGATCACTTTCTTCAATGATGTTTTGCAAATTATCTATTCGTCCCTTTAGCGCAGCATCAATATTGAAATTTCCACCATCAAATATAAACATGTCATTTTCTAATTGATCGCTTATTAACGCTGATGGCCCGTTAATTTGAGCATCTGATGTAATCGTCGCAGGGTAGTCTTTTTCTGCTCGGATAACGGCATTGTTCAAGCGGATTTCAGCTCCGTTGGCGACGGTCTCTGCAGAGCTTATATCAAATCTAACATGAGCTTTATCAGTGATAACTTTATTAAATGACTTATCATAAACTTTATCATTTACAAAATGACCAGAGGCTTTTGTTCTATAGAAAACTTGATCTCGTATTACTATATCATTTCCAGGAAACACATAATCAATATCAACTCTTAGTGGGTGAGGTGGCATAATCGTAAGCCTTGCATCTGCCGAAAATACGCCTACAGCCTTAAATGGATCTAAGGTCTTCTGTATTTTAGGCGACAACAATACCTTGATTTCTTCAAAGTCTACTTCCGTATTTATAAGATGCAGATAGGAGTTCTTTTCCTTATCCTTGTAAAACTCTGCGGAAGCCAATATCTTTTGGTTATTGACCGCTAGCATAGTTTCATAGACATGTACCCCATCACGGTCAATCTGAAAATCAATTGGACCTTTGACATTTGCATTTTTTAAAAATGAGCCATTCTCTTGCTTGAGTGTAAAGTCAATTACCTTTAAATCCAATAAGGAATTGATTCGTCTACCATCATCTACACTTTTAAAAATATTAGCTACGCCACTATTTATTGATGTGATGATTGATTTATATTTATCATCTGCCAGATAAGTTAGCAACATCTCTTTTACATCTACTTGCAAAGAATCGGTATCAAGTGACCAACTCTTACCATCTGAACTATTTGAAGATGACTCAGGATTAAAAATTTCATTAAAATTATAATGACCCATTGAATCTTGATGAATATAAATTTCACCGGAATTTAATTTAATTTCTCTAATCAATAAGCGCTTGTCTTTCCATGTAGAATTTTTAAAATCTACTGTAAGATCTTTGACAGCAACCATAAATTTTTCGTCTTCAGGATCTGAGGCATCTATGACCTTAAAATTCTCTAATCCTAAAATACCATAGGGATATGTATCAGAGATATCCGTAGACATCCGATCAAACTCGATCCGCAGGTCACCCATACCAGGATAACCCGCAAGAATTTTTGTTTGACTTGAATGAAAATAAATGGAAAAACTCAATACGACAATCAGTGCGATGAATATCAAAATGACAACCAGATAGAAAATAAAATTTAATAATTTCTTAAGAACTTTGGGCATAGAACTTTTGATATCACAAGGACCAATAAGGCTCTTCTGTAAAGATAATTATTGCAATGATACCAATATGTCAAGAATATAACATACGTATATTTATTTAAAATATCTCATAAAGTCATTCATTGACAAAAGACTATTGAAAAGTGCGAAAGTTGGGAAACATTAGACGCTTAACTAGATAATGTACTCTTAAGTTTTCCCTCAAAACCTGTTGCCCATTAACTTCATTGATCAACTTATTATGGGAAGAATTTTCAAGGCTATTTGTGGCGTTGAGAAGAATTAGCAATTCTGCAACTTCATTGTCAATGCTTAAAGTTGAAATTCAATTTAAAGTAGTCGTTTCCGACAAAGGAGGATATGCGATCTTACTTAATATGGCGTGACGTTATTCTTCACCCAAATGCTTTTTGTAAAATTTCCAAGTTTCTTTTGCTACATTTCTTCCCAATTCTAATCCAGCAATATTATCCGCCTGAATGTGATAACCACCTAATACTCTTGAAATACCCGCCATTTCTGCCGTTTCTGTAAAGGTTGGAAATTTTAAAGTAATCGTATCTCCTAAATTATCAGGCTCTGTAAGTGCTCCAGCAACCATTGTTGCTTCCGATCCAAATTCCTCACTTCCTGTCCACATTTTTAAAGCTTCCGCACAACCTCCACTAATGGTGCTATGACCTGAAGTATAACTTGGAAATGGAGGACATAAGAATATTTCCGGTGAATATGGTCTCCATTCATTTCCGTTCATATCTATCATTCCTTTTCCTTCCCCTCCCCAAGCTTTTATTTTTTGATCTTCATAATATTGATGAACGAGTGCATAGGGTCTCGCATAATCATAGAACATTTTTGAATCCCAAGAAGCAATGAAGGCATCCATTGCAACTACCTGATTTAGGAAATACATTTTTACATCTTCGTCGAGGGTATGGTTATCTCTTCGAGAAACATCTTGGGCAAATTTTAACCAATGACCAGCTTGCTGTACGGATTGCGGACCATCTCGCATAAATTCTACTAAGGCTATTTGATAATCTGTCAGATTAACTTGTAAGTCTATTACTTCTTGAACTTCTTTTTCCAGTTGTTCGGAACCTATCATCGGTGGAGGTCCGGGGCGAAATTGGTCTCCCGACTTTAAAGCAATAGGTTTGACTTTGTCCCAGAATGGGGTTAAGCATCCAGGAGCGTATTTTCCACCTTTTCCGTCTGAAAAATATTTAGGTTGCCAGCGGTTAGGATCAACATTTTCATCAGGGGTATTAACAGGCTCATAGCCAACATAATTAAAATAAGGTTGGCCATCAGAACCGGGCTCTTCACCGTATTGATTTGACCCGTCGCCTTTTCGAGCTTCAATAACTGCTTTTGCTGCTAAATTTCCAATACCTTCTGGTGTAGAAGGGTCAAGGGATTTGTTCATTGGGTCTAAGCCCAAGTCTGTCATAAATTTTGCAAACAATGGTTTATCAGAATAATAATATTCATTCAATGTTCCAAAAGCGGCATAACTAATGGCAATCTCTTTATTTTTTAAGGTATGCTCTTTTGATGGTCTTCTATTAACGCCTTCAAGATATACAGGAAAGGCTTTTTCGTCATACATCGACCAAGCATCAAACACAGAGACAAATATTAAACCCAAATATCGAGAAGTGACCGTCGGCCTTGGTTTGAATTTTTCAGTATCATTGGCTTGGGCGGTCAATGCCATATATCCCCACTTATAAGCCATATTATCAACTCCTTTGGGTTCAACTGTTTCTATTGAACTTTGATTTTCCTTTTGAATTTGGCTCTGTTTACAGCCAAATAGAATTAGTGATGTAATAAGAAGTAAAATCGATTTTTGCATATTGGTTTTGATTTATTTTTTAAATCCTAAATATGATCTTTAAGTCGTTGATAATCAATGCCTATTTTTCTGATATTGATAATCATAAATATACCGATTGCTTAGGAATAAAAATTAATTTGTCGAGCAAAAATTAACTGCTTTGGTCTCAATTTATAGGTCGGCTATCCTTTTTTAAACTGGTTGCAATTCGGAATTAATATTTGAAATCGATCTATATCTATATTTTCAAAACTCACATTCAACCATTCGCTCAATCGCAGGCCCATTGTATAAATACACAATTAAATATCTGTTGCTTGCAGTTTTCCTTGGATATAATATTTGGAGGAGATTCTTCCGATGGTCAGCGAAGTATTTTCTTTCGCTCAATGAATACGCTGACGCAAATTTTTCCTTTGCTTTATCCTCTTAGATTAATGTTTTGAAAATGACTTTAGATTTTAATTCATTCTCAAAATTTTTGAAATACACCTACGCAGAGAACCTTGTAAGGTTTTGCGCATAGGTTGTATTAGCTGTACTTTATATTTCTTTAAATGCTTTCATCATTTCTAAAGTAGATTTATGAGGTCTTCCAGCTGCTTTTTCATAATCAGAAGGTACATCATTTACTCCTAGTTTAATTCCACTATATATGCCCGAAATAACTTTTCCAAAAAATTCACCCAAAGCCGCCTTTCTATCCTTTTCATAATCTTCTACTGAAACCGAAGTATAAACTAGATTTGTACCGAATACTTTATTGATAAGTTCGGCCAAGGTCGTCTGTGTATTTGAATCGCCCATTAAATTATAAGTCTGTCCATTGTGTTTGTCTAGAGTTAGCATCTGCGTATACGCATAGCCTAATTCCTCTCTGCTCGTATAACCACATTACCCATCACCCGCACAGTTTTTAATTCCTCCTTCTTTTATATAAGTATCAATATACTCAAGGTCAGGACCAATGTAAATTCCATTTCTTCCAACGACCCAATCCAATCCTGAGAAGATGATTCACCAACAATAGAGTCGACTAATATAAAACAGAAATCTGACCAGAAATCTGCCTATGGCAATATAGATTTTAAACATTTGCGTAAGCGCAAAAACTAAAAATCAGTCACAGTTAATGATAATGATAATGAATGCTGATCCCTAACTTTTTCCGTCATACACCCTGTGAGCAATCTTATGAAAATTAGATATTTCTGCGCAGTATGAGATTGCTATCCTTCGCACAAAATACTTTAATTTTTTATTTGGTTTTACTAGGCGATATTTATTATTTCCACGCAATCATAAATTGAAGAAACTGAATTAAAAAAACACATAGGGAATATCTAATTAGTGTAAATATGTAGCCTACGGTTTTAAGATCTTACTATTTTGGCGAAAGCCAAAATACAGCCGCTGCCATGAGCATAACTTTACCATCACTATTTTTGTTGACCAGTGTAGCGCTAGAGCCTATTCTTTAACTTTTTTCTATGTTTATATTAACCCTCACTAAGTGAATTGGTTAAAACTTACTTATATAGATATTGGTACTATTTTATTAAGTATGACTAAGCAACACATTTTAAAAAATATTCATTGAGTAAATTAATCGTATAAATTAGATACAAAGTTTACAGTAGCCTCATATAATATTAGAAAAACCGTTGAATTGGATTGGAAGCGCAATCCGAAACGGATATTGCAAGTATGTGATCAGGTTAATTCCGATATTCTCATCTTGCAAGAAGTTGATAAAAGATTAGGTGCACGATCAGGTGTTTTTGACGCTGAATATTTGAATCATGTTGATGGTCTTCCTGCTGGTTTGAATGAAGATTTGAAAAACGAGATGAGGCTTAAAATGTTAAAGCTTTTGTATTCTTAACTATTCTCACTATCGAAAATCATTAACATTGCTACTAATTGACTTTACAATCCTTAAGCATCATGGTTATCCCCTTAATGTAGCTATGTATAAAAACAGCAACCTAAACATGGTTTAGATTGCTGTTTGATCTTGAAATGCTATATTAACTTATGCTGTTAATAAACGACTTTAAATTCTCTTTAGTGTCTCCAACTTTTTTCTGAAGTCTACCTAACAACTCATCCTCTTTACCTTCTTCGTAGACTAGGTCGTCGTCGGTTAATTCTGCATACTTTTGTTTTAGAGAACCCTTAATCACATTCCAGTTACCTTTTAACATGTCATTGAATGAACTCATAATTATAAATTTATATTACTGTACAATATCGTACACATCTATTACTAAATAAGAGCGACAAATGTTCGGTTTATTATGGAAAATTTTTAACTGGAAGAAGTATCGAGAATACGAACATTGTTTTCGTTTTGTAGTTAGGTAAATAACTATAAATTAAAAATTAATTTCATGGAAGTCATCCGCGAAGTATTATCTGAAAATTTATCGATCATTTTGAATAGTGTAATAACCTTTATAGTCATTCTTGTGATCACAAGATTTGCGGGCCTAAGAACATTTGCGAAAATGTCGCCCATAGATTTCGCAAGCACAATTGCAATTGGTTCTATCTTGGCCACAACAATTTTAAGTTCTAAGACATCTTTACTTAACGGAGCATTCGCTCTCGGGACTATTGTATTCCTGCAGATTGTTTATGGAAGATTGATGAAAAACTTTCCTGCTTTTCATCAATTAGCAAGCAATAAGCCCATTTTACTTATGAGAAATGGAATTATCTTACGTGAAAATCTTGATCGTTCAGGGGTTTCGATGGAAGACCTTATGGCAAAACTCAGAGAGGCCAATGCACTTAAGCTATCTAATGTTAAAGCGGTTGTTTTTGAAACAACAGGAGATGTTGCGGTTTTACATGGAGAGGGGCTTGAAGATGTAGACGATAGCATTCTTATAGGAATAGAAGACTTAAAGGAAGCTAGCGATTCAAATAGCATATAATCGTATCCCTTAGGAATGTTATCAAAATAAATGACGATTCTATACTTCCTTTTTTTTCCGCCACTCTGCGTCCATAAAATGGTTATTATTCTAGGCATTACGCCCATTTTACGTCCTTGATTGGCAAAAAAAAGTTCGCCTAGAATCTGCATTTATTTAATCGCCATTCCTTAATTGAAATAGATAACTAATTTTAATATGATTGTTAATACTGATGCAAATGGTTTTGAAGTAATTTTATCATTCAACTCATGGATTACTTGCAGGCAAAATTGCCAATTATATAGCTGATGAATTTTTCGGTCACAAAAAATTTGAAACCATCATAGCTATTA
>ENA-ORXT01001274-ORXT01001274.1-marine-metagenome-genome-assembly--contig:-NODE-1274-length-34766-cov-7.049007_pt1 | contig 34766 bp, 25 predicted proteins | sample MGYA00237868_ERZ511482 | MGnify/ENA metagenome assembly ERZ511482 | reverse complement strand
ATCATGAGTATTATCAACGATGAGATTGGAAAATAAGATCAACATATAAGTGCCATATTAGAGCGTAAATGGTATAATATACTAGTCATATGGTAATTTAATTTATGACCATTAAAACAAGTATTAATTAGAAATAAGCGCTTAGTTGAGCATTATAATGGTCAGTAAATGTTCGACATTACAGAAATAAAAGATGTTAAAAAAGAGATAGGCTTATTGGTGAAAACAGTAAGAAAGAATAGAGGACTATCGCAAATTCAACTAGCTTGATCTCTAGACGTTTCAAGAACAACGATTCAAAATCTAGAACTAGGGAAAACTTTACTATTGATTCGAGACTTCTGGAGCGAACGAGATGATAAGGTGAGTTTTTGGAAAAAACTTAAATAGGATTTCTAATGTATCTCAAGTATTCTCCGATGTTTGTATAGGAGTCTGTCTAAATTTTCATTCTAGCGAAAGCAGGATCTAAGTAAGAGAAGTTAAAGGATTTTTTTGATTATAGACTTTTTGTAAGGTGTGTGTGATTACTGCAGTGTTGCTTATTCCACAATTTCATAATCTATTCCAAGCTTGCGTAAAGCTCTAAATGCAGAGCTAGAGTTCTTATCATCTACTTCGATATCTACTGGATCTCCTTCGAGTAGGATGTTGGTCAGTTCTGTTGCGAGAGAGCTATCGACATTGGCTACATCTGCAATACAATTTGCTATAGCTCTTTTATCAGGTCTCAGAGCATCACAAGACAATAAATTTATGTTCATATTACTTTTTGCGTAAATGTAAGAAATTGAAAAGGAAATTGATTATTCATAACATAGTTCGATCAAGATTTAATGTCAACTTATAGTGTACCTTCTTTGAAAATCGGAGATCCTGATGGTAGATTAGTAAATGGTGCAAAACTCAGAGGGCCTATAAGTCGATCAAGATATCATGAGCTTTTCTTTCTTTTATAATTTTTGATTACATTAAAAAATAATCTTTAAAGTAGAAGTATTACACTTGGTTTTAATGAAATAAAAAAAATATTATGTCAATTCATCCACTAGCAGGAACAACAGCAACCCAAGATCAGATGATCAATATTCCTCAGTTAATTACAGATTATTTTAAGCAAGAGCCAGATCTGTCTAAGCGAGAACAACGGGTAGCATTCGGAACATCGGGCCATCGGGGATCCTCCTCAAAGAGCTCTTTTAATGAGCAACATATATTGGCTACTACTCAGGCTATTTGTAATTATCGAGAAAAGGAAAATATAACTGGACCTATTTTCATCGGAATAGATTCGCATGCGCTCTCCACTCCTGCTCAAGCAACTACGCTGGAGGTGCTAGCTGCAAATGAAGTAGTCACTATGATAGCGGCAAATGACGATTATACTCCGACACCAGCAGTCAGTCATGCAATATTAGAATACAATAAAAATAGAAAAACGGGACTAGCTGATGGAATAGTTATTACGCCTTCTCATAATCCACCCGATGATGGTGGCTTCAAGTACAATATGACCAATGGAGGACCTGCAGGTGGAGCGGTGACTTCCTGGATCGAATCCAGAGCTAATGAGATCTTAGAGAATAAGCTCAAAGAGGTAAAACGAATTACATACTCCCAAGCACTGAATGCAACTACTACTAAAAGGTACGATTTCCTTGAAGCATATACTGCTGATCTAAGTCAGGTGATAGACACTGATCTACTCAAAGAATCTGGAATACAGATGGGTGTAGATCCACTGGGTGGAGCAGGGGTGAGATATTGGCAACGAATTGCAGACCGCTATGATCTTAACCTTACGGTGGTGGATGATTCTGTAGATCATACATTTAGTTTCATGTCATTGGACTGGGACGGCAAGATCAGGATGGATCCTTCTTCGTCTTACGCCATGCAAAGGCTTATACAATTAAAAGATAAATTTCCGGTAGCCTTTGCTTGTGACACGGATCATGATCGTCATGGCATAGTGACGCAGAGCGCGGGGCTCATGCAGCCCAATCATTTTTTGACAGTAGCGATAAGTTACTTGTTTCAGAACAGGCCTCAGTGGGGTGCAGAGACAGGTATCGGTAAAACACTGGTCAGTAGTCAGATGATCGATCGTGTAGCCAAGAAGCTAGGACGTGATCTAGTGGAAGTGCCAGTAGGTTTTAAGTGGTTCGTAGATGGGTTGTATGATGGGAGTCTTGGCTTTGGAGGAGAGGAGAGTGCTGGAGCCTCCTTCTTAAATAGAGAAGGAAAAGTCTGGTCTACGGATAAAGACGGTATCATAGCGGCCTTGCTTGCTGGTGAAATTACAGCGAAGACCGGTAAAGACCCGGCAGAGATCTACAAGGAGTTTACCCAAGAATTTGGAGAGCCAGTTTATGATAGAATAGATGCACCAGCAACACCAGAACAAAAAGATAAACTGAAAAAATTATCTCCAGATAAGATCTCTTCCTCAGAACTAGCCGGGGAGAAGATCACTAACATTCTGACTAATGCTCCTGGCAATGGTGCTGCCATAGGTGGCCTAAAAGTAGAAACTGAAAATGGTTGGTTTGCAGCTCGGCCATCGGGCACTGAGAATATTTATAAGATCTATGCGGAAAGTTTTAAAGGAAAAGCGCACTTACAGCAACTGCAAGATGAAGCTCAGAAGGTTGTGAATGAGGCTATAGCTTAGGACTTGTTATACAATACAAAACTTACAAATAGTCAGACATGAGTGAAATCCGGTTAAGAAAAGCGAAAGTAGCAGACCTTCCTATCTTGTACAGTTTTGAACAAGGTATAGTAGAAGCTGAAAGGCCTTTTGATGAAACGCTAAAGACAGGACACATAAACTATTATGATATCAAGGTTATGATTGAATCTGAAGAAACAGAAGTTATTGTAGCGGTTACTGATAGAGATGTTATAGGTTCTGCGTATTTAAATATAAGACCTGCTAAAGAATACGTTAAGCATTCACATTTTGGCTATTTAGGATTTATGTATGTGAGACCAGTATATAGGGGAAGAGGGGTAAGCAAAAAAATAATTGAAGAGATAAAGAATATACTCAGGACTAAAAATATAAGTGAGTTGTATTTAGATGTTTACAGCGAAAATGAACCAGCAATTAGCGCATACGAAAAAGCGGGATTTAAGAAGCATATGATAAATATGAGAGTCAGAATTTAGCATATATCGATTAGAAAGCATATTGGGTGATAAGGGCATAAAACCGTAGAGCGTGCTATCGGTGCTGGTCAATAAGCATCAAACTCCAAGCAGAGATTACGACTATAAAATTTATAGTGCTGGATACGTTCTTAACAGCCTTAGTTTTCAAATTAATATTTTGCCTATAGACTTTTATGGATACCCTAATCAACTTAAAGTAATTCTATATTGTTACCATTTCTGCATAGAAAATAATTAAGAAACCCTATCCCATGCTTTGAATAAGAAAAACCCACCAACTATTGAAACTAAAGTCATGATCAAAGCAGGAGTGATATTGCCATAGATCCAATTACCAGTGGCAAACAAAGCGGCATACACGGTAAAAGTACCGATCAACATGCATAACACGCCAAGTGCAAGCCCCCCTTCGCCGGGCTCCATAGTGACACCTTGTGATCTAGCTCTATCTAAAACGGCATTCCATCCATTACCTCCAGGTTTGATTTTTTGATGAAATGCTCTTAGCGTTTCTTCGTCAGTAGCAGGTGTTACAAAAGTTGCTATGATCCATATAATTGTTGTTAATAGTGCACCTATCATAATAGTTTTCCAACCCTCGATACCATGATCAATAAAAGTGAAATATCCTGCTACGAACAGCGATGCGATCATAGCTACTATCTCCGTCATGGCATTGATCCTCCACCAGAACCATCTCAAGATATAGATCAATCCCGTACCCGCTCCGAGTAACAGCAAGAGATTAAAAGCTTGCGTTGCATCAGTAAGCACTAAGCCCAATCCTAAGCCTAGAAATGCAGATATCACGGTAAATCCCTGACCTGCTCTCACGAGTTGTTTCTGACTTGCAGTGGGATTAATAAATCGCTGATACACATCGTTCACTAAGTAAGAAGCTCCGAGATTGAGCTGAGTAGACATCGTACTCATGAATGCGGCTACAAGCGATGCCGCCACAAGTCCTAATAACCCAGAAGGCAGTAGCGTCAGCATCGCAGGATATGCTACATCGTGTCCTACTTTATCTTCAGATAGATTTGGGAAGGTTTGACTTATTTGTTCTAGGTCAGGAAAGATGATAAGCGATGCAAGGGCAATCAATATCCATGGCCAAGGTCTAAGTGCATAATGGGCAACATTAAAAAGTAAGGTTGCACCTACGGCATTCTTTTCATCTTTGGCGCTAAACATACGTTGCGCTATGTATCCACCACCTCCAGGCTCTGCACCTGGATAGTACGATGCCCACCATTGTACGGCGAGTGGTACGATGAGTATAGGTACCCATATCGATGGGTCAGAAAAATCAGGCAGGATAGAAGTCTTTGCAATTACATCTGCATTAGCCAATAGCCCATCTAGCCCACCAATTTCTGGCAGACCAAGTATGTACAGACAAGCCCATACTGATCCTATCATAGCCAAGACGAATTGCACAAAGTCCGTAATGATCACCGCTTTAAGTCCACCAAGTGTACTGTACGCTATAGTAATAGATCCAGCTATCAGTAAGGTCAGCCAGCCAGGCATACCTAGTACGATCTCTCCAAACTTGATGGCAGCTAAAGATACGGTACCCATCACCAAAACATTAAATATCAGTCCTAGATACAACGCTCTAAATCCACGTAGAAAGGCAGCCGCTTTACCACTGTATCGTAATTCATAAAACTCCACATCCGTTACGACCATAGACCTCCTCCACAATTTAGCATAGACGAATACAGTAAGCATCCCTGTGATAAGAAATGCCCACCATGCCCAGTTACCAGCGACCCCTTGCTCTCTTACCAGGCCAGTTACAAGGTTGGGTGTATCTGCTGAAAACGTGGTTGCCACCATAGAAACGCCTAATAGCCACCAGGGCATATTACGGCCAGATAAGAAAAAGTCTGTCACATTAGAAGTAGCCTTGCGGGAGACCGCAATGCCTATCACAAGTACAAAGAGAAAATAGACAGCAACAATGGTCCAGTCGAGATTAGTTAAAGTCATGATCAATCGTTTAGAAGTATGTGTAATGTATCATTTTACATGACTAATATTTAGTAACCTCTAATATTTTTATCCTCAGATCACTGTGCCTTTGTAGAGTGTTTGACTGTGCTTTTTATTGTGTGCATAGACAGGACTATCAGGGAAGGTGCATCATTGAGTTTGTCATATGTTTCGCTTGAGTCGCACACGAGTCAGTTGAGTTATTAATTCTCACGAAAGCGGAATCAAAATAAAAGAACATATAAAAGAATTCTGAGGAATGTTTCTATTAGTCTGGCCAGCAAACCCACTGCGGATTTATGTACGCATGGTCTTTATCTTTTATTACAGCCTTGTAGTTATCTGTATTGCGATCATACTCCGCGATATAAAAAGGGTCAACCAGTAATTTTAATGAGTGGATCAAGAATTTGTCGGGGTCCTCATAGTAGCTAGGACAACAAGGTAATTCACCCCTTTCGACGAGAATACTTATTTTTTGTTCATCGATATCATAGGCTCTTATGACGCCCGCTCCATTGACAAAACTTTCCCAGGCTATGTAACTACCATCAGGGGCCATATACGGGTCATTATCTCTAATATTATCATCCGTCAGTTGTCTGATATTTGATAGATTTCCATTGTTACTTATATCTGCTATATGAACCTCTAGAGGACCCTGAAATAATATATCTACGATCAGGTTTTGAGGGTCGTAATCTTCTGGAAATGCAACGTAGATTATTTGATTGCCATCAGGAGACCAAGACGGGTCTGCTCTCAGTCCCGGACCGCTAGTCAGTTGCTTCGGGTTAGAGCCATCGCTATCCGTCCTTACTAATTGAAAATATCGATCATTGGGTTTGTTGTTATCTTCCGCTAGCTCCGCTATCATAACAATATGATTGCCATCAGGAGACCAATCCGCAACTCCTTGTGCATGCCAAGCATGATCGTCGAGGTCAATTAGTTTTTTACCACCTGTACCGTCAGTGTTAAATTGCCAAAGCTCGGCCCTTGAGTAATCATTATCTTCTTTATTATCTCCTACGGGTGACCGGTAACATAAAAATTTGGTTTTATCAGGATGTAATCTTGCCCACCAGAAATCATAGTCTGCATCTTCAACTAGTACTTTTATTTCATCTCCGACCTTTACAGAAATATTGAAATTTTGACCTTGTTTTTTTATTTCTTTAGAATTGAATAATATGGCTTCTGAGCAATCGATGTTGGAGGTATCTATTCCTTTCTCTTTCTCACAAGATGACAGTAGTACCACTAATCCTGTTAAGAATGTTATAATGGGAAACGAATAATTTTTCATCAATTAGAATTTGATTGATAATAAAACGAAACCAGTTCTTAAAAGGTATAAATCCCATTAATAACCATATGGATAAGCAAGTAGAAAATTTTACTCAGAGTTAAAAAACAATCTGGATATCACAATTATAAATTGAATTAGTGGTGGGTTAAGTTTGATTGAGTTATATTTAATTTGAATGAATCAATAAGGGAGTATAATGGCATACGAGATTAAAAACCATAGTTTATTTACTGATTTTGACATAGAATTGTTCGGAGCAGGGATGCATTACAAGCTTTACGAGAAGTTTGGCAGTCACATTATAGATGTGGAAGGAGTTCAGGGTGTTTACTTTGCGGTATATGCGCCCTCTGCTAGTAAGGTAGAGATAATCGCAGACTTCAACGATTGGGATGGTCATGCACATGAGTTGTATGTGCGATGGGACAGCTCAGGAATATGGGAGGGCTTTATCGCTGGTGTCAAAAAGGGAGATCTTTATAAATATAGGATCTCATCTAATCATGACAGAAAGATCAGGGAGAAGGCAGATCCGTATGCACGCTTATACGAGATGCCTCCAAAGTCTGCAAGTGTAGTCTGGACCGATGACCATCAGTGGAAAGACAGTAGCTGGATGGAAACTCGTAAAGAATCCAATAGTATCGATGCCCCTATTTCAGTATATGAATTGCATCTAGGAAGTTGGAAGAAGAATGTACAAGAAGGAAGATCACTTCACTATGGTGAACTGGCAAAAGATCTAGTAGACTACGTGGTAGACATGGGCTATACGCATGTAGAATTCATGCCCGTCATGGAGCACCCATACTATCCATCATGGGGCTATCAGTGTACTGGGTTCTACGCACCGACGAGTCGGTATGGTAATCCTGCAGAGCTCAAGGTATTAGTAGATGCACTTCACCAATCAGGGATAGGCGTTTACTTGGATTGGGTGCCTGCACACTTTCCTAGTGATGAGCATGCACTAGCTGACTTTGATGGTAGTGCTTTGTATGAGCATCCAGATCCTAAAAAAGGAGAACATCCTGATTGGAAGAGTCTCATATTCAATTATGAAAGACCTCAAGTCAGGTCATTCTTAATATCTAGTGCTCACTTTTGGTGTGATATATATCATGCTGATGGTCTGAGAGTAGATGCTGTGGCATCCATGATATATCTTGATTACTCACGTGATGATGGGGCTTGGGAGCCCAATAAGTTTGGAGAGAATGAGTATCTGGCTGCGATTCAAATGTTGAAGGATCTAAACAAGTCCATCTACCAAGCATACCCAGATATACAGATGATTGCAGAAGAGTCTACGGCATTTTTTGGCGTTACTCGACCGGTGCATTTGGGCGGTTTAGGGTTTGGTCTTAAGTGGATGATGGGCTGGATGAATGATACACTGGAGTATATGGAGAAAGAGCCTGTCTACAGAAGATATCATCAGGACGATATTACGAGGAGTCTGCTATATGCGTTTACGGAGAATTTTATGTTACCGCTTTCGCATGATGAGGTAGTGCATGGCAAGAAGTCCATGCTTGCAAAAATGCCGGGAGATGACTGGCAACAATTTGCAAACCTCCGATTGTTATACACTTATATGTATACCCATCCTGGTCAGAAGATAAATTTTATGGGTGGAGAGATAGGTCAGCGAGAAGAGTGGGATGTAGACAAGAGTATCTCATGGGAGTTACTCGATCATGCGCCTCATAAAGGTATGCAGTCGCTAGTAAGAGATCTTAATAAGATGTACAAGTCAGAGCCTTCTCTATATAAATATAATTATGGCTCAGAGGGCTTTGAGTGGTTAGATATGTCGGATGCGGATAACTCCGTGATATCATATATGAGAAAGGCGGATGATGGTTATGTCATAGTCATTTTGAATTTCACTCCGACCAAGCATGATGCTTACGAGATAGGTGTACATGAGGATCGTCCACTCGAGGAGATATTCAGCTCTGACAATGATAAGTATTATGGTAGTGGGTCTCTCAATGGAAATGTATTTAGACCTGCTAAAGTAAGTAAGCACGGGAAGCCATTCTCCATACGAGTAACCTTACCATCCTTATCTGGGATAATTCTAAAACCTCGTAAGTAATGGTTAGTACCTTGCATATTTCTTCTGAATGTTATCCTGCGGCAAAAGCAGGAGGGATGGGTGATGTCGTAGGATCCTTGCCGATCTATCTTAATGATGCTGGAGTACAAGCATCTGTGGTCATCCCTAAGTATAGTAACAAGTGGTTTGCTAAAGAATCGTTTAGCCCAGTTGCTAAAGGGAAATTCACTTTAGGTAAGGAGACAGTAAAATATCAGGTCGAGAAGTTAGTAAGTAAGAATTTAGGGTTTCCATTTTACTGCATTGATATTCCTGGAAAATTTGATAGACCGCAAGTTTATCTAGGAGAAGATGGAGAAGCTTTTCCAGACGAAGCTGAGCGCAATCTATGCTTCCAGATAGCAGTCTTAGAATGGCTAAAAAAAGGGGAGCAAGTATTCGATACTTTGCATTGTCATGATCACATGACCGGCCTTATCACCTTCATGGTAAAGCATGTGAAGAAGTATCAAGCATTTAAAAATACCCCAACATTCTTTACTATACATAATGGGCAATATCGAGGAGAGTGGAATTGGTCAAAGGGAGCGTTGTTCCCAAAGTTTGATGAGAAATACAAAGGTATGCTCGACTGGGATGATAATATAAATGGTCTTGCAACCGCAATTAAATGTGCCTGGAAAGTAAATACGGTCTCTCCTTCATATATGAAAGAGCTAGTAGCTGACCTAGGTAGCCTGACACCATTGATCAAGGAGGAAAAAGAAAAATGCGTAGGCATCTTAAATGGGATCGATGATAAAGTCTGGGACCCTAAGACTGATCCACTACTTGATGAACATTTACAGGATGAAGATTGGGTCAAGTTTAAGAAGCGAAATAAAAAAGCACTTTGTAAAAAAGTGAAACTAGATAATAAAAAAGTACTGGTGAGTTTTATCGGTCGATTTGCATACGAGAAAGGAGCAGACCTTCTGGAGCCAGCCATAGATCAATACCTGAAGAGAGAGCAGGATATTAATTTCATGATACTAGGGTCGGGAGATAGTAGTATAGAAGCAGCAGTACAGTCATTAGCTAAGAAATACCCTAAGAATGTAGCATGTACAATAGCTTACAATGAAAAGCTCGCTCGTGAGATCTACGCAGGCTCCGACTTTTTGGTGATGCCATCGAGATTTGAGCCATGCGGGCTTAATCAACTATTCAGTATGCGTTACGGCACGATTCCTGTCGTGAGGTCAGTTGGAGGATTGATAGACACGGTACCTGATATAGATGAGGGTGGCAATGGGATTGCATTCAAAGAAGCATCAATTATCGATATTTTACTTGCATTCACACGAGTATCAAAGTTGTTTATTGATAAAAAGAAGTTTATTAATCTAAGAAATAAGATAGTAAAGCTGGATTTTTCATGGGGTAGATCAGCTCAAGATTATGCTGAACAATACCAAACATTCATAAAAAAATAAGAAGTTATGATTGACAAAACTGTAGCATTGATCCTCGGAGGAGGAGTAGGATCTCGTCTTTATCCACTGACTAAAGATCGGTCTAAACCAGCAGTGCCCATTGCTGGAAAATATCGGTTGATAGATATTCCGATAAGTAATTGTATTAATTCTAAGGTCAACAAGATGTTCGTGCTGACGATGTTTAATTCTGCATCACTTAACAAGCATGTCAAGAACGCTTATCGGTTTGATAATTTTTCTGACGGGTTTGTAGACATCATGGCCGCTGAGCAGACTAGAGATAGTAAGGACTGGTTTCAAGGGACAGCAGATGCAGTAAGACAAACTTATGCTAGGCTAGACAAGATCGACTATGAGCATGTTCTTATCTTATCCGGTGACCAATTGTACAAACTTGATTTCGAATCCATCTTAGCATATCATGTCAAGGAGGGTGCTGATGTAACCGTGGCAACTATTCCTGTCAATGCTAAGGATGCTACGGGGTTTGGAGTTATGAAAGTAAATAAAGATGGTTTTGTAGATGCATTCGTAGAGAAACCATCAGAGGAAGAAGTAAATAAGTGGAAGTCGGTATTGCCAGAGAAGTATACGAGTAAAGATAAGCACTACCTCGCGTCCATGGGGATTTATGTCTTCAGTAAGAAAGTGATGCGTGCACTCTTTGATGAAAATCCTCAAGCTAATGATTTTGGGAAAGAGATAATTCCTTATGCTGTAGAGAGCAGCAAATATAAAGTTGGTAGTTATCCATATGATGGATACTGGGCAGATATTGGGAGTATCACTTCTTTTCATGAAGCTAATCTTAGGTTGACTGGCTTTTTGCCGGAGTTTCATCTATATGATAATGAAGACAAAGTATATACACACGCTAGGATGCTAGCACCATCTAAGTTTTTTGGGACTACTATAACTCACGGGCTGATCTCTGAGGGATGCCTAAGCCATGCTAAAGAATTGTCAAGATGTATACTAGGTATCAGGTCTAGAGTAGGACAGAATACGGTTATACGAGATTCTATAATTATGGGAAATGATTATTATCAGACAGTGGACGATATGGGACATCTAGAAGATAATGAGTTGCTAGGTATAGGCAATAATTGTTTTATTCAGAATGCTATCCTAGATAAAAATGTACGGATAGGTCATAATGTAAGTATCAAAGGTGGTGAAGGATTAGAAGACGTGGAGACTGACGAATACTGCATTAGAGACGGAATAGTAATAATAAAAAAGAATGCTGTTATTCCGTGGAATAGTATGATTGGAGTTCAGGACTAGTTTTTAGGAGATTCACCAATATTATTTGCAGCCTTATATGTATCTATTAATATTCATTATTGATAAGCTCAAGCTAATTGTTAACGTTTTCGGTCTTTAACTTAGTAAATATTCTGCATATCTTGTTTTATTGCTAGTAAACAGAATTATATATTCGCATTCGGATTGCGTAGAGATTGAATTTGATTTAAAAATTTTAATATAATCCATTGAAAAAGAACATAGAAATAGAATATACTGAGAAAGAGGATCACCCAGGTAAACTCATAGATCATAAGTTAGAAAACAACATTCTAGAATGCATCTGTGAAAACGATGTCATCCTGAGAGTCCATGTCATCACACCACATATTCTGAGGTTGAGGTATGCTATCGAAGGTCGTTACCAAAACGATTTTTCCTATGGGATCGATCCTGACTTCACGATAGAAGCAGTCGATGCAAAAGTAGAAGAGACAAAAGCGCACTTATTTTTACATACGTCAGAGGTTACCTGCAGAATCCAGAAAACTAATTTGGCAATTGGATTTTTGGATAAGGACGGTGATCTGCTCAATGAAGATGAGAAGGGATTTCACTGGGAGCCCAATGAAGAGTACGGTGGCCATATAGTACAGATGACCAAAAAAGTACTAGCCGACGAACAGTTCTACGGCCTAGGAGATAAGCCTACAGATCTAAATGTCAAGGGTAAGAAGTTTCAAAATTGGGGAACTGATACTTATGGATATCATAAGGACTCCGACCCGTTATATAAGAACATTCCATTCTACTATGGCTTACAAAAAGAACAGGGCTATGGTATCTTCTTTGATAACTCATTTAAGGCTTACTTTGATTTTGCTGAGGAGCGGACGGATGTCATGAGCTTCTGGGCGCATGGAGGAGAGATGAATTACTACTTCATTGCTGGGCCTAACTTGATGGATGTCTGCAGTCGATATACCCTCCTTACCGGTACGCCAGAGATGCCTCCGATGTGGGCCTTGGGTTTTCAACAGTGTAAGTGGAGTTACTATCCAGAGGCAAAAGTAAAAGAGGTAGCTGATAAATTTAGAGAATTACAGATTCCATGTGATGCGATCTACCTAGACATAGATTATATGGATGGCTTTAGATGTTTCACTTGGGATGACGAACGATTCCCTGATCCTAAGCGGATGGTAGCGGAGCTCAAGGAGCAAGGTTTCCAGACTATGGTGATCATAGATCCAGGAATCAAGATCGATAAAGAATACGATATCTACCAGCAAGGGATAGAAGGCGATTACTTCTGCAAGTGGCCTGATGGTGGATATGTACAAGGCAAGGTGTGGCCAGGAGAGTGTTACTTCCCAGATTTTACCAAGCCTGAGGTCAGAGAATGGTGGGCAGGATTGTACGAAGGATTGATACGGGACGTTGGTGTAGCAGGTGTCTGGAATGATATGAATGAGCCGGCTGTATTCGAAGTAGAGGGACAAACATTCAGGCCTACGGTCTTGCATGATTATGATGGTAACCAGTGTAGCCACCGTAAAGCACATAACATTTATGGGATGCAGATGGCTAGAGCTACTGCTGAGGGTGTCAAGCAATTTAGAGATGGTAAGCGGACCTTAATAATTACTAGGTCAGGTTACTCCGGGATGCAGCGATACTCTAGTGTATGGACTGGAGATAACATAGCGACTTGGGAGCATCTATGGTTAGCGGATGTGCAGAGTCAGCGTTTAGCTATCTCTGGTGTATCATTTTGTGGTTCTGATATTGGAGGATTTATAGATCAGCCGACTGGTGAGCTGATGGTCAGGTGGATACAGTTGGGAATATTCCATCCATTCTGCAGGGTGCATTCTTCGGGAGATCATGGTGATCAAGAGCCATGGTCATTTGACGATGAGACAGTACAATTGTTTAGACGATTCGTAGAGTTGAGATATCAGCTGCTGCCATATATCTATACTAGCTTTTACGATTATTATAAGACAGGAGTGCCGATGCTTAGGCCTATAGTTTTCTATGATCAATCAGATAAGGAAACGGCTATGCGTGATCATGAGTTTTTATGTGGTGATCACATATTGGTCTGTCCGATAGTCAAAGAAAAAGCGGTAAGTAGAAATATGTACTTGCCGAGAGGTAACTGGTATGACTTCTGGTCCAATACTAAATTTGAAGGCGGTAAGGAAATTAAAGTCGATGCGCCATTAAATAAGGTACCGATGTTTATCAAAGCTGGTGCGGTATTGCCACTGTATCCAATACAGCAATACGTAGGAGAGAAAAAGATAGAAGTAGTAACGCTTAAGGTATTCTACAAAGAAGGTCAGGAATTGAGTAAGCTTTTTGAAGATGATAAAGATGGCTACGGTTACGAAAGTGGAGATTATAGGATGTCTACATTTGACGTAAATGGAACTGGTAATTCTTTATCCATCAAGCAATCGGTAGATGGAAACCACAAGGTGTCATTTGATTATGAAGTGCAGTTATTTGGACTGCCTTTTCCAGTGAAAGAATTAGTAGTCGATGGTAAGGCGCAGGAATTGTCTGATCAAAGGGCGATCAGAGTGAGTGCAGGTTTTACGGAAATAGAGGTTATAGGTTTTGGGTAGTAGGTAGTGGGTGTCTGTGGTTGCAATTGCATACTTGTCAGCCTTAATTATTTGAAATATGAATAAAAAATATTAAGTCTTTGTGAGCTCAACTTATATTGATCTAAAAGAAGAAAGAGATGTAGTAATTAGATCAATTCTTGAAACGGGACATATTCCTGTTGGGATGGAAATGTTTAGTGCTGGAGATGAAGAGTAATGGAAAATTAAAAAAAACAAATTGATGATTTCGACTACTAAGTTTTAATTGTAGCTAACAGATATGGCTCAATGGATATTGGAATTAGTTACACCGAAAAAGAATATGATTACGCAACATTCAAAGGAGTCCCAGCATTAATATTTTTACTTAACAGTGATGCTTCCTGGCCTTTAGATAGGACGGGGAAAGAAACAAATTAAAAAGGAAAAACTTGTTTTTCTTAAGTCAAAAGTTAAAGGAAATTAATAAGATTTTGGTTAAATAAAGAGGATGTATAAGCCAAAGTATGCATAGCCTTGATGAAGCAAAATACGGTGAAATCGAGGGAGAGTTGGATCAGAGCGAATGAAGTAATTGAGACTAAAGTAACAAAGGAAATTTCAAGATTAAGCAAAGAGAACTCGGATCTCAGAACTTAAATTGAAAGTTTAATATCTGAAGAAGAGCACGACGAAAAAAATAGAATTAATGAAACATTATTACTTCTCAAAACTCCAAAACAAAACTATCCTATTTATTTGATATCCTAGTTTACCTCATTATTATAAACAATAACTTTCTCCCAGATATGAGAATGATTATTAATAAATACATAGTGATCAGCATCTATTTGGTAAGCTGCCTCATCTTCTGTAGTCGCAAAGAAAGAATTAATACAATAATCAAAACTATCATCGACAACATCCCGCTTCTCCGCTTTAGCCGGGGTACCCCAGTTGAAGGATTGGATGAGTGGTATTTTACCAAGTAATACTAATCCTTTTTCGAAAGCTTTTTTATCTTCTTCTGTCGTTCCTTCTTTCAACCAAAAGTATACGATGTGTGCTAATGCTGGTTTGCTCATGTTGTAAGTTTATGTAGGCGAAGATAATATTTCATTGATCTTCTCCAATAGGGGAGCAGCTTTTTGGTACCCTCTTGATAATAAATATTTTTTAGAAGTTGTTTCTAAGACCAATGTTGGGAATGCATTTACGCCTTGCTCTATAGTGTAGGAGAAGCTCTCTCTAGTTTTTTCTTTCATTTCATCAGAATCAAAAAGTTCTCCGAATACTTTTTTATTCATTCCAAACTTATATGCTAGTTCTTCGAATGTAGATCGCTCTAGAACATTCTTGCTTTCATTGTAAAAAGAGGTCTGCACTGCATCATAAAATTCCAAGTCAATTCCGGGTTTTAATTCTCTGGCAGTCACCACTGCTCGATTCGCAGGCTCGGTGTCATAGACAAAAGTATCGTCATCGAGTATATCATGAGAAAAAGGCTGACCTGTAGATTCTTGTATTTTGACCCAGTGCTTGAGCAAGAATTTTTTCATGCCCTTGATCGGTTCTTTGCCATATGGTCTTAGCCCTCCGAGGACAAGCTCAAATTCTACATCGGGTAACGCTTCTATAATTTGTTTTAGCTCTGGAGCGAAGCCATAGCACCAGGAGCACATAGGATCTCCAAAATATATTAGTTTATTCATGGTTATTTTTTAGCTTGTTTTGTCAAAGGTAAAATGCAAATTTTGATCGCATATTTTGTCATATTCTGAGTGAGTCCCTAACCAATTAATAAAAAGATGTACAAAGGTTGCACCAAATGAGTATGTAACAGATACATCGATATTTATTACCTCCAATGTTGAAAACGACTCTTTTTGTTCCTCTGCCAATTATATCTGCTGAATTAAAGGACTTCAAGATGTCTGATTCCACATTGAACCGTTAAGAACTCTTAGCAAATTTCTAAGTCCTGAATCTGCTTCAGGTTTAGCTTTTATGTATTCAAATATTGTTCGTTCCTTAATTAAATTGATTTTTACAATCTAAAGATTTCACAAGTTGTCTAAAAGGCAACTTGTGCTTTGCGTTCTACATAACATATTTAAAATAACACTATTTATCAGCCTTGCTACTTGATCAACTCTATTTCATAAATATAAAGATAGATATAGTAGTTTGTTATCTGCCTGAAGTAACTATCTTTATCACGAAGATTTATAAAATTAGTAGGCACCATGGTTTATTCCGGGTGCCTTTTTTAATCCTTTCCAGATGCCTGAGTGATCTTATCCTCGCCATCTGTTAACCACTCCAAGCTCAGACTCGTAAATGCGTTTTCTTTGTAATCATCTTTTTCAAAGACTAAGCCAATGTCTCCATTTTGTAGAAGAGTCATCGTAGAATAAGCTGAACCTCCACTATATATTGTTTTGCCTTGTGACCAAGTTTGACCTTCATCATAACTGATCTTGAGCGTCAGGTTAGTTCTATCATCTTTGCTATTGGCATTGGCAAATAGAAGTCTATTCTTATCATCTCCATTGGATAGTGAGGTGTATCTGATGATACTTGCGTTACATCCTGAGTCAACCAAAGTAGAGTCTACTCGGTCGCTCCAAGTCTTACCCATATCAGTAGAAGAATGCACATGTCTCATGCCAGGTCCGTTAAGTCTGCAGTTAACCATCCAATCACCATTATCGAGTTCTACTATCTTAGATTCATTACCAGGAAGGAGGGGCTTGTCTAGCAACTGCCAAGAATGCCCATGATCATCACTGAAGAATAGGTGAAGGCCACTCTCCAAATTAACTAACGTATGTATTAACTTGCCATCACGAGTTTGGATGCCTCTTCCAGATGTGATGAATTTAAAATCCTTGTGCCATGCCGGTTTTGTGATTTGAGAGGTGATATCGATTGGAGTACTCCAGGTCTTACCATGATCATTGCTTCTCGTTAGCATTAGATAGTATACATTTTTTTCTTTGTCATGATCCATGTAATTATAAAATAGCAAGACTTCACCAGTCACTTGATCAACTATCATCGAAGGGTCCGAGGCACTCTTACCATAGGGATGATCGACCACTCTTTCGATTTCGGTCCAGGTCTTTCCATTGTCACTGCTTCTACGCATGACGATGTTTATCTCCTTACTCCACTTGAGGTCGCCACAGGAAGGTACTCGCTCATCGATAGCGACAAGAAGATCTCCATTTATAGCGGTGACGATCGCGGGTATTCTGTAGCAGGAGATATCTTCGCTCCAGTCACTCCCGAATAGATTAGTGAATTCAAGTGGAGCGTCCGAGAGTAATTTCTTTTTGCTAGCGCATGAATTTAATAGGGCTGTTAGGAAAATTATTGGAAGTAAGCGTTTGAATATTACTTTTGTCATTAGTCCTTGATATAGGTAGACCTTAAGTTACCAAAAAAACAAACCTAGAATTAATATAAAATTATGTAGTGAGGGAATTATTCAGTACCTGAAACATCAAAGGTCTAATTTTAACTGATTAGTCTTTGGTTTAGTTTTCTTCTTTGGAAATCGTTTCGACATGGGTTTTTTCCTTGAGCCATGTTTTTTATATACCTCGTGCGCTAGTTTTTTAGTCTCAGGCAGATTCCTGATTTGCCACAGTTGATTACGCATGACCTTTGCTGAGCTCCACCAATCGGTGAGTTGAGCAGGATAGTCTCCTAGTGCTTTTTCGCGATGATTGATTATTTGTTTAGTAGAGACTTCTCTTAACTCTGGTATCCATTTCTTAATAAAAATAGTATCAGGATCCTGATCAATGATCTGCTTATGTGGACTATATATCCTTAGTGTATTTATCCCTACCACGCCAGCTTGCATCTGGAGCTGACTCAGGTGTATACCGGGTTCGTAATCTGCGAAAATACGGGCTAGTGGATGATCGATAACACGCCAATCAAGACTCAGCGTATGACATGCCAAGGAAGTGATCATCGACCTCATACGGAAGTTGATGAATCCAGTATGACGTAGGCACCTGATGCAAGCATCGACTAGCGGGAAGCCTGTCCGTCCTTCTGTCCATGCAGCTAGATACTCGGGCGAGTTGTCATATTTTATTTGATTGTAAGCAGCATTGAGTGGAGCAAATTCCATATTCGGTTCTGACTCTAATCGCTGTATAAAGTGGTCTCGCCAGTGGAGTCTAGATGTAAACGCATTTAGTGAGCGTCGCCATTTGCCAGCATTCGGATCGTTGGAAGTTTTAAGCTCAGCAATCCTGGATAGGGTAATGTCATAGAGATGTCTACCAGTCATGGTCCCCCACGCAAGATGTGCAGACATACGCGAGCCAGCGGTGAGTGCTGTTAGTGGTGAGCTAATCCCTCCTCGATAGGCGATTCCTCGATTATACAAAAAATCATGCTGGGTTAAATTTGCTTGAGTTTCACTAATGATCTGTACATCGGCATCTGCTGGTAGTTTGTGGCCCAGATCTTTTAAAGTTAGTTTGTGGTCATGAGGCGATGTGATTGCAGAGTAAGCAGCTGGGATGTTAAGCCTTGCAATGTCTTTGTCTGCAGGCTTGGCCAGTATATTTCCGAAGTTGAATTCCTTCCAAACCTTGTTTCGATGGTCTCTGTCGTGCTTGCCTCTGAAGACGCCTGTCTGCCTATATTCTTTCCATAAGATTCCTCTCTTTTCGCACCATGCTTTTACTGCGAGGTCTCTTTGATAAGTTCTGTTGATGCCGATCTCTTCGTGACTGTAGATGGTACTAAAAGGTTGCTTGTCGTATAACCTCTCTAGGCTCTCTATAGCTTCTCCTATAATCAGGGCTAGTCTACCTCCCGCATTGCTTATCTGAGATCTTAGATCGTTTAGCGCTTCAGCTACAGCGTTTACATGAAAGGCAGAAGTCTCAGGAGCTTGTAGGAAAGAAGGCTCCATAATAAAGAGAGGCATCACTGCATCATGCTCATCCAAGGCTGCACAGAGCGCTGGATTATCAGCGAGCCGGAAGTCTCGTTTGAGCCAATAAATCACTGTGTTTTTATTATCCAATAGCTTGTGTATTCTTATTGAATATAAACTTGTAGGCTTTAATATGGTTGCGATTTTTCTTAAAAGCTATGGATATATTAAGTTAGTTCTATGGTTTTCTGAGTAGATAATTAAAGTCAATCTTCTTTACCAATTTACTTTGTTTCTCTTTGTTGAAAAAAAATAACCAAAAATTCATGACTGTATTGATTTCTTAACGCTCCTAAATATTTAGCATTGATTCATAAATATTTGGTTTTTTAATTTTGAAATATTTTAAGCACAAACACTATTTTGTTTAAACGGATTTGAAATGCTTATCCACTAAAATCAATAAGGATGGTAAATAACAACATAGTAGTAAATCTATATCTTGTCAACTGCTAAACCTAATCAACATTGAGTCATTATGTTTAGTTTTATGATATCCCTATTACTTTAATACTTAAGAAATCGAATCGTTTCGACACCAGCGTTTTGTTCTGAATGTATACTTAGAAAATATACACCACTTGGTATATTGTAGACATCAGTTTCGATAGATTGCTTGCCAGCTCTAAATTTATGCTTACTTATATTTTTAACAAGTTTACCATTTATGTCAAGGATGTTTATCTGTAGTTGGGTATTGTTAAGTGTAGTAAATTGAATAGATAGCTCTCCACTAGTAGGGTTAGGCGAAAGAGATATAGATAGTTGATCTATGATATCTGATGTACTCGTACTCTTAAGATTAGTCTTGCCTGGGCTACCATGCTCATGGATGTTAGCCCAGCTATCTGGAATAGAGTTATCGAGTCCTGGCTCAGATAACTCAAGGGTGTATCCTAGGCCAGCAGCGCCAGTGGGCCATGGTGAATCCGCACTATAGCGCACACTATCCTTCAGTACGCCATTAGGGTCGTAAAGCCTTACTGCATCTTCACTCGATGATAGACCAAAATTCATATCTCCGACAAAGTTTATAACTTCTGGATGTAGTTCTTTAAATTTTTCTTGGTCTCTAGTAATTACCAAATAGCCTTTGTTTTCTATTAATGTCCCTTCTGGCATTAGATAGCTATGCTCATCATCGCTGTCCTTTATTTCCCAGTTTGAGATGTCTTTAGTCGAATTGCTAGGGTTGTATATTTCTATCCAATCTCCAGTATCATGATCATCACTAGAGCTGTAATTTATCTCATTGATCATCATATCTAACAATGCGTCGGTATCTTCTACGAATACTGGAGTGATGATGCTACCCTTCGCCAGAGAAATGCTGATCTCTTGATCGGTAGAAGTGGAGACTCCCTCCCAGTGCGAAAATCTATAACCTTCATTAGGAATAGCGATCAGCTGTATCGGCACGGTCTCAAAGTAGTCTCCCTGCCAGTAGCCATCAGCTATTACAAGGCTATTGAGTCGCACAAAACCAAATGTGGGCTTAGGATTAGATACACTGATATTATGATAATTAGGTAGTGAAAATTGTTTTGTGATATGATTCTTAACTATAGAAGATCTTCTAGACGAGAAGTCTCTCATTCTCTGTATACTATTATTCCATGATGATGCATCTCCGCCCCATCGCTCAAAATGATCGGTTATTTCTGATTGGATGGCACCAGATAGTTTGTTGATTTGATTAGAGATATTCGAATGTCGAAACCTACTATTCATCATATCTGCAAATCGATTAATAAACTTATGGCGGTATTCCTGATTGTCCATTAGTTTTCTGAAAAGTAGGGTAGACCATGGTGGGTTAGGCCAATCAGGGCCATTGGTCTCTAGCGCAAAGGCTAGCGTATTATTGTTAGTCCCATCACTATTCCAAATATTAAGTCCAAAGTCGGTATCAAAAAGAATCCATCGCCACTTGCCTCCCTTGGTCTTAAAGAACTTAATATTATTTCCAGGCCAGTCTGTGTTGTTAAAATAGATTTGAGCAGCTTGGTAGGTGATCATATTCTCAATATCTATCTGAGCTTCCACTTGCTTGTAGTTCGCCTCGTTACTTAGATTATGAGAGGATACAAATTCTATGAGATTTAAATATTCATCGTTACTTCCAAAAATGGTCTCTCCGTTTCTTTCAAGAATTGTGACGTCCTCCGGTGTGCCGCCTTGTTTTGAAACCACGTAGTGCTCATTTATCTTTTCCCTAAGGTTATAGATTCCCCAGTACTCACCATTCATATAGGTGATCGTAGGTTCATAAGCTTGCACGTCTACGCCACTGCCATCCATGAGGCTAGTTATTAGTCCATCTCTAAACATAGTGACCAGCCAATCATTTCCAGAGTTTCTCATCACTAGAGACTGGAAGAGATTATAATCACGTTTTTCAAAAAAAGGAAAATTCATTTCACTGGTCCCATATCGGCTTCTCGCAAATATTGAAAATGAGCGTTGATTATTTCCTCTCGACCATCCGCCAAAAATTTTCATACCCCCATCAAACGAATAGCTAGTTTCTCCTTTTGTAAATCTAAAGTTTACCGGTCGCTCCCAGTCCTGCCAGAAGTTAGCACCGAAATAAGGAAATGAATTTTCAGCATTTAGTCCTCTTATATAGATCCCGTGATTGGTGTCGTACAGGTTTTTTTCTTCTGTGATCAGGTCTATTACTGGTAGTGTGTGTGATTTACCGATCCTATAGACATTACTTTGAATAGCGGAAGGAATCAGGCCCTCTTTGAATACTCGTGCCCTTACTACAGTGGTGTTGCTGATAGTTATGCTGCCATCAAAGACCGTTGAAGACTCATCAGGTTCAGTAGCGTCGAGCGTATATCGAATGGTATAAGATGGCTCAACACCAGATAATTCTAAATCAAAAGTATTGACCATGCCCCCTTCTTTTGAAAATGATATCGTTTGATCAACTATACCTTTAAAAGTGTCACCACCATTTTCTTCTCCCGGTGTGGCGATAGCGAATATTACTTGATCTTCTGATGCGGATATTCCAGTAGAGATATCAGGAGGTATATTTTCACATAACATACTATCTACTAATTCTTCATTCGCATCAAATAGATAGATAGTTTCTTCGGTAGCGGATAACTTAAAGTTGGTGTGGAGATACTTATCACGAAGTGCTAGTATTTCTGGAGTAGGATCTCCTTCATTAGTTTGTGTATTGTATTGTGCAGATAGGAATGGAATGATCGTCATGTCAGAAGAACTGCTTGACACATTGTGCGCTTGGATGGCAAGCACATTTTCACCATTCACAAGGATAGAAGATATATCCTCTAGTGTAAATAAGTCGGGAACACCATCTCGATAGATCGAAGCCTCATGGTCGGTAATAGCCGTTTGATTCCAGTTTGGCGGAGTGCCATTTATGTTTTCTCTTGCCACCTCTACACCATTGATATAAGCGACGAATGCATCGTCGTAGTCGATATGTAGAAAGAGTTCTTCTAACTCATTTACATTTTTGATATCGAAGGTTCTTCTGAGATAAACGGATCTAGTCCCGTTGGGGAGTAAAGTCTCATCATCACCATCCGCATAACCAAAACCCGAACTGTCTTCTTGCCAGTTGCTATCATTGTAGCTAAGTGTATTCCAGTTGTTTGCAGGGTTTGTGTTAGGAATCAGATATTTAAAATTATCGCCTTGGGTTATAAAATTTCGAATAGATCCATTGACAGACCTATCCTTGCCTGACGCCCAAAGGAATAAATATTCATCAGCTTTGATATTTATATCGGGGAACGACCATTTTTTTGGCTTGTCGATATTATCACTGATATGCCATCCTGATAAGTTAACTGGGTCGACGCCAGGATTGTATAATTCTATCCAGTCGGGGCTGTCACCGTCTTCGTCTAGTGACATAGAGTTAGAGGTCATTACCTCATTGATCCTGAGGTTTTGTCCAATCACAGAGGTGCTTAATAGCCAAAGGAATGTAAAAATAAATACCAGTCGTTTGCAAAGATTCCCCATCTTCTCAAGGTATAGCATCTTGAAGTTTAATGCACGAATAATTTAAGGAATTTGATCTCTTATTATTTGCATGAAAGCCTCATCATCTTTCAGTAGTTCTGCAGCAGTGATATTATTAATATTTGGAATCGTGATGTCGCTGCCAGCATCCATTAGCATTTTGGCGCAAGCTAATTGATCATGCTGATTTTTCTCGCCTCCATTTACTCGCCCATGCGCTGCCCAAAAAAAAGCAGTAGACTGATTAGTGATACACCTACGATCAAGGTCTATTTTTTCTTCTAGTAATCTCTTCACCAAGCTATCTCTACCACACCACGCTGCCCAGTGCAAGGCAGTACCTCCAAAGCATCCAGCATGGTCGATGTCTGCTCCTGCCTCTATAAGTACTATTGCTACGGCATCTGCGTGTAAGCTTGCGGCAGCTACGAGCGGAGTGTCTTTCAGTTCTTCGAATCCGTAGCCATTTATATCGGCGCCACGATCTATGAGTAGCCTGGCGATATCTGCTGCTTTTTCATCATCGAGTTGATTTGCGAATACTCGATCAGATAAGTAGTGCAGCGGATGACTTTTATTTTTGAATAGTGGACCCCATTTGATGACCGTATTGCAAAGTGAGGGGTCTTTATCGATCATCACTTTTATATTTTCTAGATCACTATTATTGATCTCTTTTTTTAGGCTCATTGTTGATATGCTTTTTTATGAATTAGCATTTAGAGCCTCTAACATTCCATCGAATTCATCTCGCCACTCCTGATGTGTGGTACACCTGACATCTTGGCCATCTCCTATTTTCCTAGGGACGATATGCATATGAAAATGAAATACGTCATGTTGCGCTTCTGCTCCTGCATTCGTGATATATTGTATGTTTTTTAATCCTAGCTTTTCCTGATAAAGGGTGGTTACTTTCTTGACTACGACCATGACTTCTCTTAGGTCCTCCTCTGATATATCTAGCATATTAGTATAGTGCTTCTTGGGAATGACCAAGGTATGATAACGAGTAGCTGGGTGGATATCCAGAAAAGCATAAGCGTGTTCGGTTTCATATACTTTCCAAGATGGGGCTTCCCCTTTTATAATTTGACAAAAGATGCAACCATTCATTTTGTTATTTTTAAAAACATTTGATATTAAAGATATATTTTTCAGAATGAATCGAATTCTTCTATTATTCATTGCGGTACTATTGTATTCCTGTCATGCTGAGCAAGTTGATAAGAATCGGATTCCAAATGTTTTATTCATCATGGCTGATGATCTGGGGTCTGGGGAGTTGGGTTGCTATGGAGGGACAGATATATTAACACCCAATATTGATCAGCTCGCTAGTGAAGGTATGATGTTCTCGCAAGCCTATTCCGGGAACACGGTATGTGCGCCAGCGCGAAGTACTTTGATGACTGGATTGCATGCTGGACATGGCTATGTACGAGGTAATACTGGAGGGATTGCTTTGCCTGATTCTGCCGTGACGATGGCAGAAGTATTCAAGAAAGCAGGGTTTAAAACTGGTGGTTTCGGGAAGTGGGGACTAGGGGAAATAGGTACAGAAGGAGTTCCTGAGCAGCAGGGATTTGATGAGTTCGTGGGTTATTATCATCAGATTCATGCGCACGATTATTTTCCTGATTATCTATATGAAAATAGTAAGCAAATACAAATGTCGAATAGTGAAAATGATCTGAACTATTCTGCTTATACCATCTTTGATAGAACAAGATCATTTATAGAAAAGAATAAGGATGAGCCCTTCTTTTGCTATGCATCTTGGACCTTGCCTCACGGAGATTTTGTGATCCCAGACAATGACCCTGCTTTAGGATTTTATAAAACTAAAGACTGGTCCGACGAAAGGAAAAAGTATGCAGCCATGGTAAGTCTACTAGATAAGCAAGTGGGAGAGTTAGTGCAGACTTTAAAAGACTTGAGTTTATACGATAACACTCTGATCGTTTTTTGTTCTGATAATGGTGGGCTGAGCGAGTTTGCGGAGTACAAACCTAACGGTGATCTCAGAGGATTTAAAAGGGACATGTACGAGGGTGGACTGAGAGTGCCGATGATCGCAAGGTGGGATGGGCATATTCCAGCAGGAATCACTTTTGATATGCCTGTTTATTTTCCTGATATACTACCAACATTTGCAGAGGCTATCAGAGGAAGCGATTACGTTCCGAATTACATAGATGGCTTATCACTCCTTAAGTGGATGAAGACTCCGTCGATCAAACATGCCAGACGAAATCTGTACTGGGAGTATCCGCACTATGATTGGAACAAGAAGCGGTATGATGACTCTAAATTCAAACAAGCATTTAGAACGCGCAACTGGAAGATGATCAAAAATGGAAGTGACAAGGATTGGGAGTTCTACAACCTAGACCCTGACCCTAATGAGAAAGATGACATGGCTGCTTATCATCCAGGTAAGATGCAGAAGTTTCAGCAGTGGATCGAGAAGAATAGGAGTGAATCTCCGCCACAAGTAGAGCCTGAGCGGCTAGGGGGTAAGCCGTATCGTTAACGGGACGCCAAGGTATCGCTAAGAGGAATGTACTGCTCTTTAGCTAATTTCTGTTTTTAAGAGTTCAATATTCTTTTTATGAAATTTTGTCATTACCTGAGGAAAGTCATAATTGCTTAAGAGACTATCTAAATCATAATCAATATCGTTTTTAACACACTGCTCTAAGTTCTGGATGTATGTTCTCGAATCTGATATCCTGACCATCATCTCTTGCTCGTCGTGAGTGATATCACCATGTCCAGGTACTAGCGTTTTGATTTTTGATTGGCTTATAATTTGCTCTAGTTTGTCTAGTGTTTTTTTGTAGTGATCAAAACTATCATAGAGGTACGGGAATTCGATATTGCTCAGATAATCACCTACTACTAGGATTCCTTTTGATTCGTTGTAAGTGATCAAGCCATCTTTGTTATGTCCTCTCGCTTGGTAAAAGGTATAGTTGTCGCTGCCAAATTTATGCTCTTCTTTATCAGCGCTAATTGCTTGTGATATCTTAGGATAGATTACTTCATGATCTCGTTTTACATAATTGTCATCATCAAGCGCTATGATCTGATCAAGTACTCTTTGCTTGTCATTATTATCAACAAAATTTTGAGAGGCGATCGTACGATAGGATTTGAACTTGTCGTAACCTATGATATGGTCATAGTCGGAATGTGTGAAGAGTAAATTCTTCTCACCTCTAAAATCTAATTGATCGATAAACGATTCTATAGAGTCTAACTCGATTGGAAACCAGTTAGGGTCAACAAGAAATAAGTGGTCATCGGAGATGATCAGACTGCAAGTAGTCCTGAATAGTGCACTTTCAAAAACAACTAAATCGGCATCTTGATATTGAATCTTCAAGGTGTTTTGTTAAAGGTTCGGTAAATTTAATTTGTGGACTGTTGTATTTACTAATTGACATACTCTTTCCTGATCACTAAGGCGAATACATCTCCTTTAAGTTCTATGTAACCATACTCGTAGCAGAAGCGGTATACATTTCCAGATTTAGTAATGTACTCATTTGTGAAGTAGTTAAAATTGAAACCGTGCTCTAGTAGCGTGTCGCGAGACGCCTTTGCTTTACCTTTTGGATTTAGAGCAAGGAGAATTCTGCGGTTCCTGCGTAAGATGTTATTGACATTACGCATGAAGTTATTGGCATCGCTATTGAGCTTGTTATTTTGGATAGAGCGACACTGGTCGCTACAATACTTTTTGTCTTGTCTGCCAAATAATTTCTTTTTACAAACTATGCACTTAGTAGCCATAATAGATAAAGTATTGATTAGTAGCTAAATATAAGCATTGATCAGTAAATCAGTAGAATGGTGATTAGTTGAATATGGATTAGTTGAATAGTGATTAGTAACCTCGTAAGCAGTAAATCAACACATTAATAATCAGTAGACCAGTAGACCAGTAGACCAGTAGACCAGCAGACCAGTAGAGTAGTGATGGATTAGTTGAACTGTGATTAGAAGCCTAGTAAAAAGTAAATCAACTCATCAACAAATCAATCTTTAACAAACTGAGTTGCAAGCACCTTGTCGCGAGCAGTACAAACAAGATTGTACAGCCCGGCTGCTAGACCTTCCACTGATAATTGGACTTCAGATATAAATTTTGAATCAGTATAATTATGGTCTAAAACTTTCTTTCCCATTAAATCAAAAACCTCTATTTTTTTGATGCTTCCATAAGACTTATTGAGCTCCATCGATATTTGTGTAACAGCAGGATTAGGAAATATATTTAGCTGATCAGTAACGATCTCAGTATCAAATATTCCGCTGCTAAAGTCTCGCTGACCATTACTAAACCAAACGCCCCATTCAGCATTACGAATCTCAGTTTTGGTTTGAGTTCCGCGTCCACTGATCTTTGAGGTACTGAGAGGCGTAGTTTGTAGGTGCTCTGCCGTGGCTGTCGAGCTGCCATTATGCAAGATGAGTTTATCATCACGTGAGTAGCTCGGGAAGCCAATATTCTTTGTTGCTTTGACCAGGTCTAATTCACTAGTTTCTACATTGACACCTATAATTTGCCAATCGCCATCCTCATCAAGATAATCAAGCGCGAGGATGTATGGAGAGTTTTTAGAGAATGCGGGATTGCCGATACTCACTCCATCAGGAAGATTAGAGAATAACTTGCCGATACTTCCACTTGCCCATCTGTCTTTATCCTTATCCCAGAAATTGAGAAAACCTACATCCCAGTATTCTACATCTCCTGCTGTGCTACTCGAGATTCTGTTGATCGCATCGTAGACGATCACATGATTAGTGAAGTCAAATTCCATCGCATCAGCATAGAGGACGTCACCAGTAGATACCCCCTCTGTGAAGGTAGGGTTTGTTAATTCGAAGATTCTATTGTTGCCATTTTGTCTGTCATATACTACGATCTGATTATCATCTGACTCATCCCTTTGCGTGAGTGCAGCTACCCATCTTCCATTTTTAGAGATCACGGCATTACGCCATGTAGGAGAGGCTTGTAGTACGCTTTCTCTGAATGTGTTTGCATCCCAGTCGATTGTGATAAGATGCATTTTTTTGTCTTTCCCAACAAACACGATCTGGTCTCCAGCATCCGTCACACTAGGTCGAGAGATGAGACCAGTCTCAGATAGTGGATTAGCGATTGGGTCGAATTCTCCATTTGCTAAGATCAATTTACTCCTGTCTTCGGCAGTATATAGGATGAGATCAGCACCGCCATTTGTCTGTACATCTTCTTGTGCATCGCTACCTTCAGTTCCAGTCACTCCGACAGCGTCAAATGCTTTCTCGATTTCTCGCACAACAGAGCTTGGGTAAAGGTCATCAGCTGCCTCGATGATAGCTAAGCGGGCATCGATGAACTGGGCAGATTTAGTCAGGTAAGTATCAAGTGCTCGATAAGCTATTTTTTCTGCTTTGTCGATTCCTATTTCGGTTGCGAATAGGTAGTAGGCATGATTTATTATGCCGCTATTGATATGTACACCACCACGATCTTCTTCACCTAGATAGCGCTCGTCGTAGTGTTTGGGCTGCCATCCTCTTTGACCTTGAGATACGCCATTGTGTGGGTCGGCCATGTTTCTTAATGCGCCACTTGTGTAGACCGCTCTTTTGACTACGGTCTCTCCTAGGAGCCAGTTTTTTCGTTCTATCATACAACCAAAAATGTCAGCAAATGATTCTCCAAGGGCTCCTGATTCGTTGGTCCTATCGAGGCCTACCATCTTTTGTACGACTCCGTGTGTCATCTCATGCCCAGCTACATCCAGTGCGCCACCCAGCGGATCGAAACCTACATCTCCATTCCCGTAGTAAATAGCGACACCACTCCAAAAAGCATTATCCAATCCTCCTCCATCTTCATCTGCGACATTGACAAAAGAATAAATATTATCTCCTTCCCCACTGATTGATTCTCTCTTATGGATTTCTTTGTAGTAGGTATAGCTTCGCTCTGCATTGGCTTGAGCTGATACAGCAACTGGTTTATCCCACTTGTTGTTTGAGGACACGAAATGAAAATAATCGAAGTTTTCTTTTTGTGGAGATTTGTTCCTTGCATCAAAAGTCATGATGACTCCTTTTGGTTGATTAGGGAATACCGATGATGATCGATCAAACATACTTCTCGATGCATCTATCATGAAGTAATTATTTTCATGCTGGTAGGTGTGTATCCGCTGTTCAGCACCCAGAAGATCGGTAGCATCTGTAGTCTCTGGACCTCCGTCAAAAGGTGGCTCATGATCATGGCTATGGCCATAGAAATTGCAAATATTACTGTAGTGCTCGATGACCTCTCCTGATACGGCATCGATAAAATAAGTATCATGTGTTCCCATAGTTGGATGGACTTCTACGTGCCATGCAAAACGCATTTGGTTCTGATAAGGATAAATAACTAAGGTGCTATTCCATTGATCAATATCGATATGGAGTTTTTTTATTTTCTTGAGTCCATCGTCGAATGACTTAAGTTTAGGCTTTATTATCGCTTCTGCTTCATGCTGCGGCATTGGGTCTGCTAGTTCTAATTGAATGTGCTCAGTTCCAAAGTAGTTTCCATTTAGACTATTGATCTTTCCATCTCTGTCGGTGTGTAGAATTACCTCTGATCCATAGACTGGAATACCTTTATATTCTTGAGTTAATTTTTGGTGAGTCATGCGGAGGTCATCAGTCCACACCTTCTTCGACTCAAACTTTAATTCTTCATTTGTGATACCCATTAATGATGCAGCGCGCTTTAAATATTCACTAGCTTGTGCATCAAATGATTTAAACTTCTTTGAGTCAGATAGGCTACCACTTATAAAATTGGGTGTTCCATTTTTTGCGTAGTTGATAACGACCAGATTATTTTTATTGATCTTAAAGTGTTCGATTGGGCTGTAGTTGAGCTTTTCAAAGTCTTCTTCTTGGGTGCTTATGTATTTATCATCATCTGAGAGAGATGGAATTAAATAGGATTGAGGTTCAGCGGCTTTAGATATTTCTTTGAATCTATGCTGTCCTATTGCAAATTGAAATATAAAAATAGCAAGGCCGAAAGTGGATATTGATCTAATCATAACTATTCGATTGAGTGAATAATTAGATTAGACGTTACCTAGTGGAAATTGTGAACTGTTTTATTTGTGAGAGGACAGAGGTGAGAGGAAAAAATTCCAATTCACGAATTAGCAAATCAGGACATCAAAATACTCTTCACACTAGCAATTAATACATTAGCACATCCAAAAAAATAGTAAATCAGCACATCAAAAAATCATATATAACTCAATTTTTCACAAACTGAGCAGCAAACACTTTATCAGCTCCTGTACAGACTATACTATAAACGCCAGCATCTAATCCGATTGTCGAGAGTTGTAGAGACGATAGAGCCTTAGACCCATTGTAGTTTTTACTTAATATCTTCTTACCAGCGATATCAAAAATTTCTATTCTAGTGAGCTTTTGCGAATTATAGTTAAATGTTAAGTTGATCACATCAGCAACAGGATTAGGAAATAGGGTAAGCTGATCTGTGATGACCTCTGTGTCAAATACGCCACTAATAAAATCACGCTCTCCATTGCTGAACCAAACGCCCCATTGACCATCATTCACAAGATTGAATGTTGAGCCCCCATTCTGAATTTTAGAATCGTCTACTTCGGTAACATTAAGTGGGCTAGTGCCAGAGTTGGTTTGACCATTATGGACCACTAGATTATCGTCTTTAGAGTAGTTAGGGTATCCTATGTTCCCATTTGTTTTGATAGTCTCTATATCCCCAGTCTCGATATTGACACCTAGGACTTCCCATCCATCTTCTTCATTTTCATCTAGATAATCCAGGGCTATGATGTGAGGAGAATTTTTAGAGTAGGTCGGATTACCTACATTGATTCCTTCTGGTAGCGCGGCAAATAATTTTTCGATCTTCCCTTCGGCAAAGTCTCCAGTATTAGGATCCCAGAACTCTAAGAATCCGATATCCCAATACTCTATATCTGCGCCCGTCGTACTGGATATTCTATTGATCGCATCATAGATCAAGGTGTGATTGGTAAAGTCAAATTCCATTGCATCTGCATAAAGGACTTCCCCGGTAGATACGCCATTAGTAAATGTAGGATTACTAAGGGTGAATGTTTTTTGGATTCCTTTTACTAGATCAACTATGAAGATCTCATTATCGTTTGTGCCATCTAGCTCTTCCATAGCAGCTACCCATCTTCCATTCTTAGAGATGACCGCGTTACGCCATATCGGGTCATTGGAGATTATGGATTCATCTACTTCAGACGTGGCCCAGTTGATTATGATATTATGTATCTGATTGTCTTTCCCTACGAATACGATGTCATCACCAGAATCAGCAACGCTCGGTTTCGAGAGTACTTCAGTATTGCTTAGTGGGTCTGCCAGTACGGTTAGTGCATCATCGATGAGTACTAGTTTGGATTGATCAGTTGGAGTGTAGACGATGAAGTTGCCACCCGTATTTTCTACTACATCTTCTTGGTATGATCCTCCTGCTCCTTCGCCTATACCTACCTGGTCAAAAGCATTCGCTGCAGCATCTGCAACGTCATTACCATATAGGTCTTTTGCAGATTGGACAACTGCGTTACGAGCATCGATGAACTTAGATGATTTAGTGAGGTAAGTGGTAAGTGCTCTGTAAAATACTTGTTCTGCTTTTTGGATATCATCACCTATAGCCTGCTGGAATAAGAAATAAGCATGATTAGGAATACCACTATTGAGGTGTACACCACCATTATCCTCTCTGCCCATATATCGCTCATCATAATGCTTGGGTTGCCAGCCATTTCCGAAGTCACCTCGTGATGCACCATTGTGAGGGTCTGCCATATTTCTTAATGCACCACCTCTTCTCATGACTGCTTCTCCTATAGACCAGTTTTGCCGTTCTATCATAGTGCCGAAGATATCTGAAAATGATTCATTGAGTGCTCCTGATTCTCCTTGGTAAGTAAGATTAGCTTCTTCTTGTACTACACCATGAGTGATCTCATGCCCAGCTACATCCAGTGCTATTGCCAGCGGTAAGAAGTCATTACCTCCATTCCCATACCATATTGCTAATCCATTCCAGTACGCATTTTCCATACTACCACCATCTTCGTCAGCTACATTTACAAAGGATAGGATATTTGCTCCTTTGTTGTTAGTAGATTCTCGTCCATGGACCTGATTAAAGTATTCGTACGCACGACCAGCATTGAAGTGTGCCGATACGCCTTCACGGCTTGAGCTCCAAGAATTGTTATTTGACTTCACGTCATCATATCTGAAGTCATCACTTTGTGGGGCTGTATTTTTTGCATCCAAAGTACCTATTACGCCATTGGCATCATCAGGTAATCTAGATTGGTCACCATCAAACATACTCCTAGATATATCTATCAAATAAAATGTACCATTGGAAGAATAGGTGTTGATAGTTTGTGACACGTCTACAAGATCTGATGCATTTGCTGTTTCTGGCCCACTTATTAACGTCATGTTGTTTTCACCTGTGCTATGTGAATGTCCATGTCCATGAATCGAACAAATATTCGAAAATTCATTTAGTATCGTTCCGTCAGTTGCATCTACTATGAATGTCCTGAAGTCACCAAGATTTGCGTATACTTCTATATGATAGCTTATCCGTATCTCTCCCTCATCAGGATACAATACTAAATCGGTCTTCCACTGATCAAATTCTATTTTGAAAGCTTTGCTTTTAAGTTTTTTCTCTAGGTCTGCTCTATAGTTCTTCAGTGTTGATCTTACAATATCTTGAGCTTCTAGCGCTGTAAGAACGAGGTCATGATCATGGTCTAATTGATCTGAGGAGTAGTAATTACCATTCAGTAGATTTATATGTCCATCAGTATCTGTGTGTAAGATTATCTCTGCACCATAGATAGGTATTCCTTTGTAAGTCTGGTCAAATTTTTGGTGTGACTGATCAAGCTTATCTGTCCATACTGTCTTGGGTATAAAATCAGTTAGATCGTCATTGATCTTCATGTGTACTTTTGCTGCTTCGAGATAGTCCTCTGCTTGTTCAGCAAAAGATTTTTCTTGTTTATCGTTGGATAAGTTTCCTTCTATAAAACTTGGTAATCCTCTTTGGTTAAAATTCTTGGACTTAAGCAGTGAGTTTTTTGTGCTTAGATCAAGTGATCTGAAGTTTTGGATTTTTTCAAAAACATTTTCTTCACTTGACTCACGATAAGTCTTTTTAATGATCTTTTGTTCAGTAGTGTTTTTTTTTGGCCCTACTTCGATATGCTTAAACTTGTTTTGAGCAGTAAGTGATATGCTTATTAGTATGGTGAAAGCTATAGTTTGATATACTCTGATCATTTGATGATTCCTTTATTCTTTGATACTAATTGGTTAAGTATTTTGTAGTAAGTTTTTACACTTTTGGGTACTTCTTCATTTTTTCCTCCCCATCTTATGCGGTGGGTATTACCATTTTCCTGATAGTTGATAAAGTTGGTCATGTTGCCCGGGTCATCAAGTTGGATTTCGACTAATTTGAGATTAGTAAAATTTAAAAACAACTGATCAACAACAGCTTCGTCTAAGCTGGACATCTCTCCAGACGCATCACCACCATTCGGCGAATCGCTATTTCTAAACACCTGGCCATTTCTCAGTATGGAGTATTTTTTGATCTTACCTGTGAATCCACCACCACTTCCGAAAGTGATGATCTCTCTATCATAGGTTTCTGGAGTGTAGATCTTTTTCTGCGTTTTGCAAGAGAGGAAGGGTAGGGTGAGAATGAGTGCTATCAAAAGCTTTTTCATATTATGAATATTTGAATATAAAGATATGTATCGAAACGTAATCTCAAAGGGATTAACATTTATTTGTATCGGTTGATTCAAATAGAATCGGATAATAATTTAATAAATATTGTAAGACACTAAATTTATTAAACGCTGAGGCACAGAGCCGCTGAGAGTCAAATGAGGGTTAGATATACATACTACGTTAGCTTACGGAAGATCTAGATTCTCACATAAGTCTTAATACAAGCCTCGCGGCAGGGCGGATTGATAGTCACAGAATTAGCAGTAAGATCAAACACTCGATAAGTTGTATTGCTAAAATTGCAATTATCATTTTCAGAATTTAGATCTAGCATCTCTTTATTATCGTAGGTGTATGTGCCTCTGCAAGTCGTGTTGTCAGTTACTAAATTCATAGTCATATCTTCATTAAAGGTGAAGACTTCGTTGAACAGGACTATTTGTAATTTATCTTCTCCACAACTACTTGCGCCATCGCTGTAGCAGACTTTCTCTAATTTCCACTGTCCTATTAGACTTATTTGTTCTTCGTTTTCACCACTCATGGATTCTGAGCATGAACAAAGAGCGAGGAGAGAAAAAAGGACTAATTGTTTTATACTCTTCATAGGTATTATTGTCTTATGTATAAGTGAGGACAGCCTTCTATGCATCTAGGAGAGAATATCATTTCTGTATCAGTAAGAGCCGTGAGCCAAAAAACGGTTTCATCGAAATTACAGTTCCCTGATTCAGCGATGAGGTCTACATCGATCTCGCCTGACCTGGAATACTGACCTGAACAAATGTCTCCCTCATTATTAAAGGTGAAAGAACCGTCTCCAGAGAATGTAATGATCTCTTCATAATCTGCATCACGTAGGTCATCTAGATCACAACTACTAGCTCCATTACTAAAACACAGTTTGCTCAATTTCCAAGTACCGATCATGGTGACCTCTTGAGGCATTACGCAGCACTCTTGCTCTGTACACCCAAAAGCAAACAGACTAAGGATAAAAATAATTATCAAACCTCTCATGCTATTAGAAACG
>ENA-ORXT01001273-ORXT01001273.1-marine-metagenome-genome-assembly--contig:-NODE-1273-length-34770-cov-11.354827_pt1 | contig 34770 bp, 44 predicted proteins | sample MGYA00237868_ERZ511482 | MGnify/ENA metagenome assembly ERZ511482 | reverse complement strand
GCTGCACGGGTGGAGGCGTCCGCAGCACCCGCCGTGTCCGCAGCGTCCCCATCGGGTGACCCCATCGCAGTGATGTCAACGGACGCCTGTCGCCGACGCCGGGCAAAAGGCCGGCATGCACACAGGTGCGGCTCTTGGGTACGGGGGGAACAGGCGGTTGACTGGCAGGACGATGGAGGGACCTCACTCGCGCAGACCCAGAGGGGCGCCCGCCGGGCGGAAAGGGGGCGTGCGCATCGTCGTGGCCGAGAAATTGACGCCAGTACGCCACACGTGTCACGATACTTCGAGAGAAACGATCCCCCGATGTCAACGCAGGAACGCCTCTGATAACAAGAAATGGTAACCCATTCGTGGGATCCCTGGGCTGGATCTGCATACGTGGCATACGTGGCGTTCCACGCTAACGTTTTTCTTCCCACAAACGTGTTGTTTAAACTTCCTACTGCACGGGGGCAGGCGACGTAGGGTACGAGAAAATTCTCGACTTGCCTCTATGGAAAGAGCCTCTCCCGACGCATGCTTGGCTGAAAACTCCTTAAGACCCGGCAGTGGGCCCTGTTCTGTGGAACTCTCAGATAGCCCCGATCTTGGAGCCAGTCTTTTTTAGGTTCTTGGGGTTGACGGTTTGCAACGCGAACGCTCATGTGCTAACTGGAGCTTCGATGAGCGGTGTCCCAAATCGTGTTTTCCTCACAGGGGGCTACATGGGTGTCTTTTTCACGTTTTTATTGGTAAGGTGGTGCCCTTATCTTCGTGCACAAATTGTCAGCACATGCCTGGTCTAGTATTTGTGCTTTTGATTGGGCCGCGTGATCGTTACCTGTCAAAGTTGCAATGAATGACACTTTCCCCCATGACATGTCAGGATGTGCCGCCTCTGCTAACACTGTCAGGGGCTGTTCTGGAAGCACAGTGGGACCGAGTGGGTCACATTACATTATCGGACCGTTGCAGAAGGCCAGTGGGCCGAGAAAAAAAGAAAAACTGCCATGTCTCATTCTTGGGACACGCACCATAAGGCGCTCATAGGGCGCTAATACGCACAGCGCCCCCAAAATAGGGGCTCACATAACAACCCTAGTCCCATCTGTACAGAATGTGCCCGGACGGCCCGCAAACGCACAATCGGCGCACTCGTTGTTCAGAGATTATCTGCAAATCTCGAAGAAAATCTCGATAACAAACTGCTCTGGGCTACTTTACCCCATGGGACGGCTGTGAAAGGAAGAATAACTCAAGAGAACGGAGAATCTAGATTCTGCACGGACCTGGCGGTTGGAGAGCCAATGGCACGTCGTAGCTTCGCACTCAGCAGCTGTTTGCTGCTCTTATAGACCAATCGTTGGCCTGTTTTACAAAGCACACCCGGTCCTGGCCGATGAGGACAAATTAGGGAGAGCAGCAATACAGTCTCTGACATTATTTATGTTCCTCTGGCTCGACTTGCGATCGGCTGCCGTGAGGTGATCTGAATACTGCTGGGAGACAAGAGAAGTACGAAAAACAGCATTTACTGGGAACCCAAGGACGGGATGAAATCCAATTTTACTTGCCTCGGCAGAACCTGATTACGCGAGAGTGTGCCTCGTACAAACCCACCATGCCCAAACACTCTTAATCGTCCGCACCAGCCAGAACCGCATCGAACGTCTCGTCGACAGCCTCAACATCGGTCTCAGCCACCACCCGGCGATGCATCACCTGTGAATGGTCTTGATCGCTTACGATCTCGAACTCGCGCTGCAGCGTCGTGTTGGCCATCATGACTTCTAGAGCAGACACGTCCAACTGGTCGTTGTCAGCGACAGGCTGAACGTCATCAGGCTGGTGAGTGGGCTCAGTGTTGGCCGCGTTGGGCAGGCAGTCCGCCTCCAGGTTGACCGGCGTGCAATCTTCGCGGGCAACATTGCGTTCCATTCCTTCAGGATGAGCTCGGACTTGTGTAATTTGGTCCTGTCTGAGAATAAAATCAACCGGTCGACCAAAAATATTTTTGCAGTCCACATACCCCGTTCTCTTGGCGCTTGTGGTGCGTTCTTCGGCCCGGTTATATCCACTGTGGATCTAGCCGGGACGGATTTAACCGAAAAATGTCTGTACAGTCTTTCTCGAGTACTGTCCACCGTTGTCGTCGCCTGATAGGGACCAAAGTAGCCCTCTTTGTTCTTGCAGAAGACGGCAGAATCGCCCTTCCTGGCAGTGCACAGCTGTCTCGTTCTTAGAGCGTCTCCACCAATGGATCCAATCACCCAAACGCCTAAACGTGGCACGCTTTTGCCAAACGGGCATTGGTGGCTGGGATGCGATCCAAAGCTAGGGTGTGACAGTCACATATTCTAGTCGTCTAATCGACCTCGTGTCCATGACTCGCGATTGCTCTAGTTTTGGATCTTCAACGGTAGGGCCACTCCAAACATGCCTGTTTGGAGGCACGCGACTCCAACCAAGCCTGTTTGGATACGCCCCCAAACGTTTGGCAATCCCCTGGTTCCACTTTGAGCCAACCTACGCCAATGGAATGCCTGACCCGTGGCATGCAAACAGTGGTACGGCGATCGGCCATCCACTGAGGTTCTGTGAACGGCATCTGTGGATTGTTGGTCCGCCACAAAAGAGGCCCAGCCAGAGTGAGCATCCAGGGGAGCCCAAGATTGAGACGTGACCTGTTGAGTTTAGGCTCGACGTTTGGAGAGCCAGTGACAGGGCCACACGTTGGGCACTCGTGACGTTTGGCTTTGGCTTTTGGCTGCATTGGTGGGGACGCTCGTAGAGCATCTCCACCAATGGCTCCAACCGTCCAAGCAGCCAAACGTGGCACCGTTTGGCCAACTGGGGAACCAGTGGAGAAAACGAGGTCCAAAACTAGTGTGTGACGGTGGCGTGACGGCCCAAAAATAGCACTCCTCACATTATCTGATCCCTTAATGCTTCTCGTGGTGGCCTCGCGGGATTGCCCTTCTTTTGAAGCTTAAACGGCAGCGCCACTCCAAACAGGCCTGTTTGGAGCCGCCCCGAGTCGTTTGGCCAACCCCTGGTTCTCTGTTCGGACCACGAAAGCCAATGAGTCAATTTCGAGAAATCACAAAATGAAACGGAAAATCACATCCGGATCCGCCGCCGGATCGTCATCTCTCTCGCCCTTGCACTCGTCTACCTTCCCCTCCCCACCCACTATGGCCACCAAAGCCTCTGTCTCGCGTGTGATCGACACCTTTGCCTCAGGGGGAACCCTCAAGGTGGCCTTGGAACATGTCACAGCCGAGACAGGTCTCTCCACGGCCGCCCTACGAATGGCCTATCACCGCTCCCCGTCGGGCGTACGCCGCCTCCACAGCAACTGCGCCCTGAAGACCCACGAGCATGACATGCTGGTAGGAGTGGCTCAGGCATTTAGCCTGAACAACTTCCTCCTCTTGGGTGCCCAAATTCGTGCCGTCGTCAAGCGGCGGTGGGACAAGGACGTCTCCCAGCCGTGGGTCACCCGCTGGGTCCGACACCACCGCCATCAACTCTCCCTCCGGGCGTGTAAATCGCTGGCTGACAAGCGGGCGGGCCCCGAGGTTATGAAGGGGACCAAGGCCTTCTGTGGGGGGCTGAAAACTTTCTGGAACACCACTCTTTCACCCGCGCCTCGGTGTTCAACTATGACGAGACGCGGGTCACCCAAACCGGCGGCAAGTTGGTGGTCAAGCGCATTGAGGAGAGGAAGAAGGCGCGCTCTAACGCTTCAACAACTCGTAAGGCAACTTTTATACGCCTCTTGACATTTGTATCGGCGGCAGGCGACGTCTTCATGAGCGTTTTTGTCATAACGACAAATTTGGCGACAGTGATGCTGTCCCCGTCGACTGGTGCCTACACGTGGCCCCCCGGTCATCCCGGCGCTGCTGGCCTCGCTTTTTCTGCTGGTCAAAGACCGGTTACCTCGATAGGGAGCTTGGTTGGCGCGGTCGTGGACACGTTTGTTGCCGAGTGGGAGGTCCGCAACCCTGGTGTCCCTGCCATCCTGTTTGATGACCAGCTCGGCGTCTATCGGCATCCGGACGTTGCGGAAAGGGCGCTGGACAAGGCTGCCTATCTGTGTTTTCTCCCTAAGAACACGTCACACGTCATTCAGCCCCTTGACGAGGCGCCATCTGCCAGCGTCGAGTCGTTTGTGGCGGCCGCGGCACAGCACGGGGCGATTGACGGCGTGCTGAGCAACGAGGGAACCGCGAACGTGCTACTTCACGCAGCCTTCACTGCAGAGGCTCGAGCATTCTCAAGGGCGTCCATTGTGGGTGCATTCCGCAGGTGTGGGCTGTGGCCCTTCGTACCTGGACGTATGATTTCCCAAGTGGCCGATGCTTTTGGAATGGGGCACTCGGACAAGTCCACCAGGGGTTTTGCGGCTACTGCTGCAGCTGATGTCATCCAGAAAGCCTCCAGTCGCGCCAAGATTGCAAAAACGCGGTCGTCTATGGGTTCAGCGGTGGTCCAACGCTCCGTTTTGCATGCAACCGACGCGTTGTTGAAGCAGAGCCGGGACAATGCTGCAAACAAGGCCTCTGAGGACGCGGTCAAGGCGGCTAAGGCCGTCATACGGGCCCACAAGAAGCTCAAGAGGGTGGACGACGCCGAGGCGGCTGCCGCTGCCCGTATCGCCAACCTCTGCAAGGTGTGCAGATGTCGTACAGGCCGCGGCGGGAAGGGGTGGGCCGGGTGTCACTGTGGCTCATTTTGGGCGTGCCCGGCGTGCACCAACACGGCGCAATCAACTTCCGTGCTGAAAGGGCACCTCGAGGAGTGCCGTGGGACCGACTCGGACGAGTGTAGTAGCGAGGGAACGGTTGGAAGTGAGGAGGCGTAGCCGTTTGGGTCCTTTACTACTCGGTTCCAGATGTGATTTTCAGTTACAATTTGTGATTTTTCGAAATTGACTGATAGAGATTCTCCGTAGTGCCTCTGTGGGAATACAGTGCGTTCTCGTTATAAGAGACAGCTGATTCGGCTCAATATGAAGAAAACGTGGCCCACACGGACTGGAATGGAAGACTCGCGACCCATATTCTTTTGTAAACGAATCTCTTATAACGAGAACGCATTGTACTGGCGAGCCACAAAAGAGGCCCACCGCCAGAGACGTCGAGGCGAGCCCAAGTTTCAGACGTAATCTGCTTAGTTTTGGCTCTGCCTTTGGAGAGCCAGTGACAGCACCACACGATGCGCACACGTGGCCGCTCATTTGGACGGCTGGCTCCATTGGTGGAGATGCTCGTATCCAGGGGTGCATATCAAAGGAACCTATTGCCGATCCCACAATTTTAAGAGGACGACAACTGCTCCTCAGTTACCTGTTTTCAACATGTTACCGAGCAGCTCATCGGAGTATCAAGAACTGCACATGACTTTCCAGCAGTGTTCGACACTTCTGAAGAACCGAGGCACTAATGAGCTTTCCCATAAATTGTGAGCTCGTTGAATTCTCAACAAGCAGTGCAATGCTCTGCGCGCCAGTGAACAAAGCAGGCCGGAGTCCCGACAACCATTGTAGCATATCCCTGCTCGCAATTGGCAAGTTGCCACAGGTAGCCCCCTTGACTGGCCAAAGCCCATGTACTGAGGGAATTGGCCTGTGGCATGCCCTGTGGGGGGATACTTCCGCAATGTTCATTTCTTTTTGTTTGTGTGCTTGCCTACCTTATTTGTCTGCCGGCACTCATTACGATCGATTGCGATCGGACGGTCAATCGACCGGTGCCCTCGTTTATATTAAATCACCATGGGTCCGGGGTCGCCGTCGTGGCCACCACCCGGCTTCCCATCGGATGCCCTTCAACGAAAGGTCTTTCTTCCTCGCCATGACAGCGATAGAACTCGCTCTATTGCTTGGCTACGGTCGGTCCCAATACACTGGAAATTGAACCAACGTTATTACTACCATATTTGGTGGAGCAGCAGGGGACACCCTCGCCTTCAGCGTGTCTTTCGACACGGTATTTTCGAGAGCTTTATCGCTGCCTCGTGGCAATGTAACGGTGTCGATACGATCGCTTGGCGCGCGGCGCGTTAGCTATCGACTTGTAGGCGTGGTGCCACGGGCATCACGGTTGTGATCTGAGACTTTGACGCGCGGGGCGTTAGCCAAATCGCAACACTTTGTTCAGGTCCCAGTATGTCTACTGGTGGTACCGGCGGCACTTGGCGAGCCAGAGACGGCAAGCTGCCAGCTGGCTATGAGCCGCCGGGCGAGTGACAAGGCACTCCTGCCGCCTCCGACGCCCCAACGGACGGTGCTCCTACTCCTCCCATCACTGCGGATCAAGCCGCCTCTGGGCAAATGCAGGTGGTAGAGAGCCTGAAGGCGGCCGTTGAAGCACTTTAACGATGCCTAACGGCTCAAGAACAGAATAACGAGTCTCTTGCGCGAGCCAATGAACAGTTGGTCGACGACGTCGAGGCCCTGCGCAAGGTCGACTCCCACGGGGAGGAACGCCGTGTGGCTGAGTCTCGCTGTCAGTCGGGCGACAAGACCAAGAATGTCAAGAAGACGAGCAAGGTGACTAAAAGCAAGTCTGTCCGCAAGAACGATCCGGCTAACGCCGTGCCTTCCTCATCTTCCTATGATTCTTCCTCCGGGTCAAACCCGACGTCGTCGGACAACGGCAACTCCAACGCGACGGACACGTGCTCTCCAGACGGTGGCCACGGGCCGCCAGGCCAGCCGTCGCCCCCAAGTGGGTCCTCGCCGAGCGACAGCTCGAGCGAGTCGGACGCAACAGCGCGCAAGCGCTCAGCGACCCCCACCCAACGGAAGGAGCGACTTGAGAAAGCCGATACGATCAAGGTGATCTACCCTGCTAATAGCGGCTTCAAGTCCCTCCTGTACTACAGGACGTACTTCCTGATCCGCCTTCAACTGACGTAGACGCCTACGAAGGCACAACGGTCACATCGTCTCAACAAACGTGTAGACGGAGCGTTCGCTGGGCAAAAGGCATTCTAGGGAGCCCTGCCCTTGGGAATCTTTACGTTCTTGACGACCTTCCGCCGCGCGTGCGATGCGGCTGAGCTGACGCACGGTCAAGCCTTTCCGCTGATGGTCTTCCGACTAGCCGGCACCTCCAAGATGGCCTTCTCCGGCGCACTTAAAAGCACTCTCGGACGTCAGCGTTATGTCATCCGTACATACGCAGATGCCGTCAACTGGCTTCTTTCGAAGTACGCGACACACGCAACTATGGCTAACGCCTACCAAGATATCATTTCGATAAAGCAACAAGACAACGAGGCGCCCACGGTCTTTGGTCACCGCGTGGAAACGCAATGCGATCGTTCAATTGGTTGTTTCAACAACCAAGCCGTTAAGGACGTCCTCATAACGGGTCTTTCGGACCTTGAGCAAGCGCACGTTCTGGTCTTGAATGACAGATTCCCGGATCGGACTCTGTAAGAGACGGTTGCTACCGCCCAGTTGTAAGGGGACGGCACCAACGAGCTGCGCTTGCAGCTCAAAATGACCCGCCCAACGGCAATCAAAGTCGCTTACGCGACCCAGGACCAGCGGACGACGACGGAACGACCGTTCACAACGGCTCGCACCCCGCCGCCCCCTTGGGCCGCCGTCTCTCAAGCCAATCGGGCTGACATCTGTTACATTTGTAACAGGCCGGGGCACTTTGCCGCACAGTGTGCCGAGCCATATCGCCCTCGCGAGCGTCGCCAACCGCATTTTGGCGTTCATGCCATTGCAGACGGTGACGCCGAGAAAGATGAGATCGAGCATCCGGCTGACGCCGTCGAGGACTCGAAGAACGCCTGAGCCGGGTGCCCGACTTGGGGTTGCCCGTCGAAACGCGAAAGCGTACGGTGCCAAGATTGTTTCGCCGCGCCGTACGGCACTACGAGATCGCCGCCACTCTTGGCCCGGTCATGCGTGTGATGCGGAACTGCCGCCCTGTGCTGGACACGGGCGCCGGGGTGAACATAGTGCGAACTAGTGTTCTCCCTGCAAACTGGATGGCTTACGCCAAGAAGTTGACCACGCTTCCACGCATCCGAGATGCCAACAACAATCGTCTCGTGACGAAGTATGCCAGGCATCTGCATGTAGACACCGGAGGTGTGCGTCTATTTGACAGATTCCTCGTTTCCGACAACTTGTCAGTCTCGTGCATCCTTGGCACCGAGTTCATTGAACAAAACATCGAGGCGATCTCACCGCGTTTTCGTAAGATCGTCTGGCAGGAACACGTGCGCTGCACGGAGGAGCTTCCTCGGCCAAAGCCGATCTTGGCTTGTCTTAACGACAGTGCCTGGGACTGCTATTGGCAAAACAAACCCACAAGGGTGCGAGCCTGTAAACAGGTACGTGTCGACGGACAACAAGAGGAGTGGATCATGGCCACATGCGACACCCGCGGTATGGTTACCATCACACCGAACGCTCGGTTATGTTGACATAAGTCAATGGCGGTCACCCGCTGCCTGGCAATCGTCAAGCCCGACGAACCCTTCTTAGTCAAGTTATGCAACTTTGGCAAAGACCAAGTCATCGTTCGCAAGAACTCAACCTTGGGATTTGCAGAACCCTACCAAGGGCCGATGTTGGCCGCCGTCTTGGATGACAACACTCCAAAAGATGGAACCGATACTTCATCGGACGACGCGAGTCGTGACTCACTCGAGGACCACGACCTCCGTGAGGCCCCCGAGTACCTGCACAAGCAGATTCGAGACATTCTCAAGACGCATTCGTCGATGTGGGATGGAACCCTTGGTGTCACCCGTGCTACACAGCACGCCATCGTCACTCCCCCGGACGCTCTGTCCATACGGGCCCAACCCTACTGGACTGGGCCGTTCAAACGGCAGATCATCGCTGATCAGATCAACAAGATGTTGAAGATCAACGTCATTGCCCCTAGCCATAGTGCTTGGGCAAGCTCTGTGGTAATTGTACCAAAGAAGAAAGGCAAAGCCCGATTCTGTGTCGACTATCGTCGGATTAACAACATCACCAAGAAGGATGCTCATCCCTTGCCTCGAATCGAGGACTGCCTCGACTTCTTGGAAGATGCCCAGGTGTTCACGTCTCTCGACTGCACCGCGGGGTCCTGGCAAGTACTCTTACGCAAGGAAGACCAAGAGAAGACGACGTTCACAACGCATAGTGGTGTATACCACTGGTTATCAATGCCTTTCTGCTTAACGAACGGGCCCGCTACCTTTCAGCGCGCGTTGGATATTACCCTCTCGGGCTTAAAATGGCAGATATGCCTTGTCTACTTTGACGACGTCATCATCTTTTCCGCAACCGCGAAACAACACGTCAAAGACGTTGATACTGTTCTGCACCGTCTGCACGAAGCCGGGGTTACCCTAAACTTGGAAAAGTGCACGTGGTTCTCCGACGAAGTTGAGAACCTCGGACACATTGTCCGCCTCGGGCAGCTGCACGCGCACAACAATAACGTTGATGCTCTGAAGCACGCCAAGTTCCCAACGACGAAGACTCAGCTGAAAAGCTTCTTGAGCATGTGCAACGTCTATCGACATTTCGTCAAGGACTTTTCCAAACGAGCGAAGACCCTGAACGCCCTGACTAGGGCCGAGATCCCAATGGACCTACCACCATAAACGGACGGGGCCATCGCCGCATTTGAAGACCTTCGAAACGCACTGTTGTGCCCACCGGTACTTGCCTTGCCAAAGGCCAATCGCAAGCTCGTCGTTGACGTTGACGCATGCACCGACCAAGTTGGTTGTACTCTACTCCAGGAGGAACCGGGCGAACTGCTTCATCCTGTCGGATGTTGAAGCCGAGGACTCACTGCTGCAGAGCAAAACTACTCCACAACAGAGCGCAAATGCCTCGGCGTCGTGTGGGCTATCCTCAAGTTGAGGCACTTCTTCGATGGGCAACGGTTCCTCATCCGAACGGATCACCAAGCATCGAGCTGGATCTACAGCACGACAAACTCAAGCGGACGCTTGATGCGATGGCGACTTCGCCTCTCCGAATACACATTCGATATTGTTTATGAACCATGTGCATTGCATCACTTGTCCGACTTCTTGTCGCGCGCCTCAACGGTGGCCCCGCCAGAAGATATCCATTATCGTGTACCTTGCCTGGCATTGGCCGAGCCGGCCAACGGCGTAACGACGGAGAGGCACACGAAACCGACACACCCGAACCGGTGGAGTTCGACGACGTTGTCGAAGCACAACAGACAGATGACTACTGTGTCGAGATGTCCACTCGCGTGGAACGCGGAACGGCCAAGGCCTTCTTCCGCAACGAGCATCACGCTCTGTATCGCTGGTCGCCTTACGGCAACCAATTGGTCATACAAAAATCATTGCGCGAACGCGTCTTGACGCTTTAGAACCACGCCATAGTGGCAGCCCATCCTTGTATCAATCGAATGTATTTCAACATGAGAAAGGCGTATTACTACCCTTCGATGGTAAGGGACATCCGCACCACCATCTCCAAGTGCACAATTTGTGCTCAAGACCGCCTCGCCTTGCGGAGACACACCACGCCCTTGACGCTAATCCCAGCTACTTAGACTTTAAGGGAACTGTCCGTTGACATCTTTGGGCCCATCCCGGCCTCTAAGAAGGGCAATCGCTTCATCTTGCTTATCACCGACAGCTTCGCCAACCTCACGAAGTGTATCGCCTTACGACGAATTACGGCCATGTCCGTGGCGAAAGCCATCATCGACGCGTGGAAGTCCGTCTACGGGGCACCGGACCGGATCCTACCGGACCAAGGGCCCCAGTTCACGTTGAACTTCTTCATCGCCGTGAAGAAAATGCTTGGCATTGAAACGGTTCGCACCACGGCGTATCACTCCCAAACCAATGGGCAAGCTGAACGGTACAACCGTACTATGGTCACTCATTTGCGACACTACGTCGCTGATGACCCATCAAGATGGGACGAGCTACTCCCGGTCCTCACCGATGCATAAAATAGCCAAACGCATCGCTCTGCGGGTATCGCTCCATTTGAGCTCGTTATCCCAAGGCGGATCCCCAACCCCACGGTTCGCAATTTGCCCCCGGGCACTCCTCTGGCCAATAAGGGAATGCTCAATCATGGGTCACCGCCACCTCGCGAGGACAAAATCATGGCCCGCATTCGCAGGCAAATCGCCGTTGTCGTCAAGGCCTTGCGTAAGACGCAACAACGTTACGAACGTAACTTCGACCACCGGGTCGCAACCCGCAATGCGGACGTCAAGATCGGCGACTACGTATACACGACCAACCACAATCGGCAAAACAAGCTGCGAAGCAAGGCCATTGGACCCTCCGTGGTCGTTAATGCGGACACGGATGCCTCCACGGTCGTCATTGCCTATGACGGGGGGGGAAAACATGTCAGCAGTGACCATGTCACACCAGCTGCTCGTCCAACGACGACAGACACGGTGCTGCACCCCGTGCTAGATGGTCCAGACCAATGCAAGCCACCCCCGTCAACCGCGGTCGAGTACGTGCCTGACAAACGTTCAGGCTTACGCCGGACAGGTGACAGCTACAGCGCTAAAGTGGACTGGTTCGACTCCGGGTCGAAAAACGACATCTGGGAGCCCCGGGAGAACGTCAAACGCAACGTAGTGGTGAGCTTTATTCGACAGAAAAAGAAGCAAGTACCGGGGTGCGAATGTCAAATGCCAACTCAGCGAAGTTGCCGACAAGTCGGGCTCACAACCGTGGCCAACATCGTCATGGACTCCACGTGGATGCCAACTATAAAACATTTCCATGTTACCGGTGCCGGAGTTATCGATGCCAATATCTCATGGACAGATTTAACTACCGCCACCGCAATCAAGGAAGACATTCCTGTCGCGTGGCTGAAGTTGACCCTGCCCTCTATGACGCACAGCTTTGCGTATGGTTCGAAACTAGCTTTGCAGCATTTTGCTCGGTTCAACAGTGCGTACGGTCCGTACACCCACGTGGGGCATAAATCCGCGAAAGCGACACTGATCGAAGCCGATCCATCGGTACTAGTGCTTCTCGACGGGTTCCTTGTACGACCGGTACAGCACTTGGATTCAATTCTTCGTCGCCTGGTGACTTTTACCGAGGAAGTGACCGTGGTCATACTACAATGGACCAACACCAGTTGGTACGCTACCGCCATCCGCGCATGTCTCGGGTACGAGGTACTTTTATCAACAGGTGCAAGGGATACGAATCCCACACCATGGGCTATGCTGGCCTGCCACTTCCTCCATCGCTATGATGACAAACAAAAGAAATGGATAGTGGACACAAACATGTCGAACGACAAACAACCACAAGACGAAAAAAACATCTACACCGTGAAGGCGTACGCCCGCGACATGAACACACACTGCCGCAAGAGTCAGCCGAGCACTTCACCTAGCAGTAACCCCTTCCCTTTCTCCTTTTCATCGCTACGACGCCAGTCGCGACGGCAGAGGTGACGAGAGCCAACGCTGGCCACCGACTCCTAGGAGACGCTACGCCCGCGCGTGTATTGTGCCGACGGCGGGTCTTCGCCCGACGGTCCCCCGTCCGCATGGGCACGGCGCCCCAGGACGCTCTGAGAAATGGAGCTCGTCGGCTCAATCGCCTCCTTTGGCTGAACAGCCTCGAGGTGCTAAGCAAAGCACTCGTGTTTGGCATCGACATCAACGGCGAAAGCCACTGCCTGCCAAAAAATTGCCAAGACCGACTCAACCCCTCGCTCGTTCGCCTGCTCCACAGAACGGCGCAAGCCGGTCACTTGATCCACCCAGGCATTGGCCTTTTCTGGCACAAGAGCCCAACGGGGAGCGCGAAGGCGCACATCGCGCACGCGCACCAACCAAAACAGGGCAACTGCCGCAAAGGAAGAGGCCCACGTCGGCCAAGTGGCCTCTACGGCGCGTGGCGGCGATATCGCCCGCTAGCGATCGCGACGGGGAAATCGCGAGCGATCGCGACGCGGCAAACGCAGACGGTGTTAACCACCACGATGGCCACCAATGGCATCAGCCCCTTGCGGATGGGTCTGTTGAACGCGCCGCCACACCCCGAGGTGGCTCCGAGGAACCGGTGCCCCATGGGCATGCGCGTTCAGATCAGGTGTCAAGTCGAAGTCGACACACGCATGTGAAATGCAAATGCCGAACTCCGTTGACTCATCAACCGTCACGCGCACGTGTCGCGGCTCGCCGGTCGCTTTTTCCCGACGGATCACGTCCTGAAGGACGACCCCCCACTGGAACACGTCCATGGCTCGGCGCATCTTGCCGATCAAGGTATGTGCCGCCTCGCCGTTTGGCGCCTCACGCAGTTTGGACGTGTCCAGTACGTCGCCGGTGACTTAGTGTCTTCCCTTCCAGACGGACGAAGACCTTGACCTGTTGAAGGGTGCAAACCCACGCGGAAATCAGAATGCAATAGTACTCTGAGTACACAACCTGTCAATCAGAGCTATACTCATTTCGCAACGAGCCCGCCAGGTACGACACCACCACCGGGGTCGCCACCCAAAGATCGGTCTTGGGCTCCCAGTCTGGGACTGGCGGAAGCCAACGAGATAGTTCAAATAACTTCGGCGCCCAAAGCAACCCAGCTGACCACTCCGTCGGCAGTAGCCCGCGCCCTCAGAAGAACCGTGTGTCCGCCGCTCGGCAAAGTTTGGTCGCGAACAGCGGCAGTCAAAAAGGGTTCGGTAGCTCGCTCATGCGAAGGCTTCGATCTTCATCGACAGCGCCGTTCTCCGCTGCCGCCACCAGCGTAAGATGATCCAGGTACTCTGCCGAACCGGCGTCGTGGCCGATCGGCACTGCGAGGTCCGTGGCCACCGAGCTCTCAAAGAGGACCGCTTTCGGCCAGTTCGGCAACAAGCGGAAAAACTTGTCGGCCGCTGCCTCAAAAGTCGCGGTCCTCCTCATGGGAAACACCAGAGCTTTGGTGTACATCAGACGGTGGAATGGGTCCAACGGCACTTGATACCGAATGGCTTCGTTGCAAATAGACATGCCCTCGTACATACGGCGCTGTGGCCCCTCGTTCCGAAATAACGCGTCGCCATGGACCTCTGCCACGCGGTCACCAGCATTTCTGAGCGGGCCGGGTAGGGCCAACACGTCTACTAGGCCCGGCAGGGCCTCGTACCGCGCGTGGAGACGCGCAGTGTGCGCGCAAGCGCAGATGCGGATGCAAAAGGCATACAGACCTTGGTCAGCAATGACCGCGACCCCGTCGACCACCCTGGTCGGGCCATGTGCGCAAAATCTAAGCAGGCAGGCCGAACCTGGCGCAGTATCTCCAGCTCGGTGGACCGATCGACGTCGGGTCCGTCACCCCCAACGGCGTCAGGCACGTGCGCCTCGCCGTTGGCGTTGCCGCCGTCCACCGCCATCGCTGCGGGGTCGACGATGCTGGTACCTGGGTGTTAACCAGTACCGCTTTCGTGAGTAGCCGCCAGGAAAATGTCCCGCGCCACGAGGCAAACCGCCCGCGCCACCAGCCGTTGCCTCCCGCGCCCCAAGGCAAACTGCTGGCGCCGCCGGCCATCACCGCCCGCACAGCCGGCCGTAGCCTCCCGCGCCGCCGGCCTTTTCCGCCAGCGCCGCTGGCCGTCGCCGCCCGCGCCGCCGGCGATTGCCGACCTCGCCGCCGGCCATGCCGCCCTTGCCCGTGGCCTTGCAGGCCTTGCCACTGGCCTTGCCGCCCTTGCCGCCGCCGCGCTGAGCCGCCGGGCTGATCGCCGTCGCCAACGGGCTCCTCGCCCTTGCCGCCGGCCTTGACGCCCTTTCCGCCTTTGCGCGCCGCGTCCGGGCACTCCGCGCCTTCCCCCCTGGCCCCTTGCCCACGCTGAACGGGACCTCAACCTCGCGGTTGCCCACCTCACGGTGTAGCTCCCAGACTCCAGACTTGCCATTGGGCCTCAAGCTGTGCGCGACCACGATGACAAGGGGTAGCCCCGTGCCGACATACGCGGACCCGCGCAAAACACGGTGACAACCGGCCGCAGGATACGCACCCCCTTTTCAACACGGTCCCGCGTCCCGGCTTTTGCCTTATCGCCGTGGTAGTCAAACCCCGACGAAGCTGGCGACACCAGGCACCGACCACCGTAATTCCAGCACGTGCTGCTCGGCACGCTCGCAAACCGACGGGTCTTAACCCCGTCACCCGGAACTGGACCCCCTCACCCACACTCATGTGTAGACCCGCCTGCGCGGGCAAGCGTACGCGTAAGCGCCGATCTGACCCACAGAGCAAGCCTCTCGCCGCACACGCACGCGCGTACGTGGTCTTCCGGTCGCAACCGACAACAGCAAGCCGCCACCCTCCCCCGACCGAGACGGATCGGGGCCCCTCCACGACGCTCGCAGCCGGGCGGTTACGCCTGCGCGGGCCAGTCAGAGTCCGCGATCGCCCGATCGGATGTCACCATCCTCGGATCTCACCGAGACGGTTTGAATCTCGCGTATGAGGTATACAGCATATCTCTGCTCGAAATTGGCCAACTGCCACCAGTAGGCCCCTTGACTGAACAAAGCCCCTGTACTGTGGGAATTGGCCTGTGGCATGCCCTTTGGGGGGTTACTTCCGCATTTTTCTTTTTTTATTGTTTGTTTGCTTGCCTGTCTTATCCGTCTGCCGGCACTCATTTCGACCGCTCGTGATCGGACGGTCGATCGACCAGTGCCCTCGTTTATACTTAATCACCATGCGTCCGGAGTCGCCGTCGTGGGCACCATCCTGCTCCCCATCAGATGCCCTTCAACAACAGTTCTGTCTTCCTTGCCGCGACGGCGATAGAACTCGCAATATTTCTTGGCTACGGTCGGTCTCAATACACAGGTATGTGAACAACGTTATCAATACCACAATTTTCGGTCGAAAGAGAGACGATTCTCAGTGCTTCCCTGCCTCGCCGATCTCCGACGATGGTAGATGCCAACTGCTGCTGTGGAATGAGACTGTGGAACCAGACGGCCTTGAACGGAAATCCGGCAAGGCCAAGCAGCCACAACGAAGAGATGCCATGCTCCTCTGGCATTGGAAGCGCCCTTGAATAGAGCTCTGTGTCTCTTCACCTCTGCATTGAGTTCTCCGCTTCGTTCCGGTGGATACTCCGGCTGACCTCGCGCCTCGCCATTTGATGAAAATTCTCGAAGAACAGCACGCATATTGCTGAGCCGAGCTGTCCCGACGGTAACGTACGATCAAGAAGATCGAACACGCGATGGCCAGACGTTAGCTCCCATTTTCCAATGAATGGAAGCAGGCGACGTAGATCAATCATGAGGCATTCGCCGAGACGTTGGATCTCCACGACAGTTGGCCGCTCCATCACGGCTTGCCCTCCGTTAGACGAAGGCGTAGGCTCATAAAAAAGAGCAGTAGAAAAATGTCGTAGAGCCTTCAGTGCGCGAAGCGTAGCAGGGGCTGACGGATCTGCTAATTTTGTGTCTACTCAGATGGTCTCAACACCAGCTTTTTTTGAATCATATGCGACTCTTGCCGCAACTTCTTGAATATGGCTAAGATACATATCCTCAGCCAATACAGTATGGAAACGACAAAGAACAGGGATTCTATTCAGAATATATCAGATTATTGAATAATTACGTCTCTCAGAATGTATTTTCAAGCCGTGCTGCCGAAAGAATCAACAAGCTGGTTGCTGTGCAAGCTTTAAATGTGGCGCACGCCAGACTATGGTCAGCAGTGAGCTTTCGAAAGTCAATATGGGGCAAGCGGCTTCGGCTTTGGTTTCCATCATCGTATCTCGGTTAGCCGTTCGTCTTGCCACTCGTTCTAATGTTTGTGGGCCTTCCATGAGCGGCCATGCGCGACGTTCGTCATAACAGTTTACTGTCAAGTATCGGCCCTGAGTCTTCTCACTTCTGTTCAGCACTATATGAACATGTGCCTGCGTCCTTTGTCCCGACTCCGAGCATTGTCTGGCGCTTGGCAAGCGAGGTTTTCTGAGGTAGGTGGATGTCTTTATTACACGCATGCTCGGTCAATAGACTTGCGTTTACCTACTTTAAAGCCAACGAATGCTGGTACCATTCACATAACAGTGTATGCAATCGGGCTCGTTCTTTTTGAATGTGAGTGGATCCGAGTATATCTATTGCTTTCCACCAAAAAATGGCGATTGCAGAGAGAATGGAGGAAGATTCGACGACACAGCATAAAAATGGAGTCGGATTGGCTGTTCGACAAGCCACGATCGTACTTTTGGCTGAGAGTTGCCGCCAGTAATCTTGCAAGCCAATAAACGTGTCTTGCAGGGGTCACGCAGAGCCATTGCAACCCACAATGAGATTTTGAGATTTTTGGGCCGCTTGCTCGGTCCTCAAGAGGGCATGGAGAGGGTTCTGGGCCGGACGTGTGATTTGTCATGAAATCAACAAATTTCTTCAGATTTGTTGAGATCCTGATGTGCGTTTCCAGCGCGCAGAGCTGCATGAGGAGACTGTGTAAGGAACTCACGTGATTCCTAGCCTTTCCATTGGTCCACGTACGCTGTTGAATGATTGCAACCACTCTGCAACCGGTCTTTTTTAGAGGTCAGCAATATCCACAATATCACAGTGCAATGTATTTTTCAAAGCCTCTGAAGCGTAGTAGCCACATGTGCACAGGTAGGTTGAGTGTGAACGCCATACTCAAAGACCGTGGGACTCATGGTGAGCAGCACGGCGTAGTCAGTCATGAAGAGCGTTGTGCCACCCATGTTTTCAGGCTCGAAGGAGGAAAGTACCGTGTGTTTCGGAACATGTTTTGCACTGCGGCGCATTTTCACCTCGAACATCTGACGCTGCTTAATAGAGAGTAACTGGTGCGCTTGCATTAGTAGGTTTGATTTAGTCTTGTAGTACAGAGGATGAGATGGAGATACGATCTCATGTTCGTGTATGTCGAACGTCTCTGGACCTCGAGCATCAGTCAGGTAAGTATTCAGGCTACCTGACTTGGCCGTAGCACCGTTTAGGAAGAGTGCATTTCTTAATAGCCTCGGCAGACAACTGGGTGGAAGTCTTAAGTGCTGACATGATGGCACCTGTTCTCTCTTGCACTGTGGAGTCTCGGGTGTCTTTGACATTAAAAGAGGCGGTGCTGCTCATCGCGCGCTCCTTCCTCTTACTCCTGGTCTTTGGGTGGACAATGCCGCAGCTGGTGCAGTGTTCAGTTCCAGGAGCTACTACAGAGTTGAAGAACTTGGCAGCTATACGAAAATCAAACACGTCGATGCCCAAAAGTACCTGCACCACGACGTTCTCCTTCGAGTACGCGTCATGGACAGCAACATGTTCTTTGCTCATTGGGAAAATGTCCTTCACGACATGTCTCAGGAGAGCATCAGGGTTTGCCCCAGAAGGCAAGTAGAAGCGTGGACGTACGGAGAACGTACGGTCATCCGCGCTCAGAGACGTGTACGCACCGGAGTACCCCTCTCCGCTTCCACGGCGTCGCTTATTCAAACTGAACTCATCACCGTACAATGAAGCGGACAGAGTGTGTGGGTCTTTCTTCTTCAGCCGATCTTGGGTTTTCTCAGCGACCTGGTACAGCTCGATCGGCTTTACTGCCGTCAAGAGCGACTGAGAGTCCTTATAGCGCTCGGACGAGCTGCGCGCAGAACCGACAAACACGACTCCTGAACTCGTGAATCTGAAAAACAGATTGCAATTGTCTGGGGGGCACGACGCCCACGGCTCAGGAGGCTGAAACTCATTAAGGACCTTCAAAAGCCTCAGAGAGTCCCCAACTCGGAAAGTGCTCTGTGGAACTTACGATGCGTCGGAGATAGAGAGGTCGCCGTCTGATGCAATCGCTGCACTTTCCAATTGGGCCTGAAATCTTGTGTTGTCAACTACGGAGACAGAGACAATGCACTCGATACCCTACATGTATTCATTTCTGATACAGCCTTTCTTGAAATTGGAACGAGCCGGCTCCCTGGCCGCCACTGCCTGAAAGAGCTGTACAGGGCGCTCAGCAGTCCCGGCATGTGCATGCGCTTCGCGATGGAACAAAGCTGCTGTCACTGGGTCGCCAAAGTCTCTGTTTATGAGAACTGAGAACGAAATGCAGGACACAGTAATGTCAGGCAGCTCGCGGGAGGTCTTTCCTTTGCCAACGGGTAGCTGGCGCATCGTCACCTCGCATCTCAGCGGTGTGGCGGAGTTCAACATTTTCTTTCGCAACTGATGTGAGCGCCGCCTCGACGGTCACCTCTCATAGGGGCTGAATGAATTCTCTACCTCGCGCATAATTTCGTACTGCCGGATTGTAAGATAAGCTCGTCCAAGGATGTAACCAAAGCACAGGAATTCCCGGCGAGACGCAAACTGTTCAGGTGGTCGTTCCTCTTCACTGGAGATGTCTGTATTGTCTGAGAGACATCCATCAGGCTCAGAGCATGAGGACATGACTACATCGTGGAAGCCCTGCGCAGCTGCTGTGTGTGACGGCGTTCCTCCCAAAGGACTCGAGTTCTCCGTCACACAGATGCTGCCAACTCCCCTATGATCGTAGCTCTCGAACCTGTGGTACACGTGACTCATTGCGACTGGAATTGCCGGGGGTCTCCATCGGCAAGATCGACGAACGCGGAGTTTCGAGGCATACGCCTGCGACGCTTGATCGTTTCGTGATGCACTGCAATTTTGACACCCTCACAGCACGCAGAAGCGCAGTTGGGACCCCGGTAGCAGGCACTTCAACGTAGATCATATCAACCGTATTCGGAGGGGGGCGCTCACGGTGCAGGTCTGCGGACGCTGCGACAAAAGATAAAGGCGTCAGCAAATTCGAGAACGCAGCCTCCGATGCCGCCTGTTGGCCAGGAATGGTGTCGGAAGCCGAGGCGCCAGCTTGAGTGAATGGCACTCAACCCGAAGGATGACAGAGGGGAGAGACCCGAGAAGACGCGATACGTATCAGACAGGTCAAAGGACGATATGAAGCTTGCTTATGTGCCAAGGACTATCAGAAGCCGAGCAAACATGTCGCCGTGCACTCCGACTGTCCTGTGGCATGACAAGAGCCCAAAACCGCTCAGCGGCGTGGGCTACATGCTCGCGAGAATCTGGTTCGTCTCTCTGCATAGAGTCCTGAATCTGGCGCCCTGTTTGAGCGGACCGAACCATCCGAGCAGCGTTCTTCATCTTCGAGCGACGGACGATCGCAGAACTGGAACGTGTGCCGGTCTCGAATGCGAACGACAGAAAAATCGCACAGACAGTCCCAAATACAGTCTGCTTCTCTGCTCTTTGAATGTTCCCGCGGACTCTCCACCGTGCAGTCCGCCTCTGAAGGCCGTTCGCAGACTTCGACGTCGCTTCGCGTGACGCCGGTATAACGCCCGAAACGCTGCAAAAGAAACATGTGGGCCCGGTCAGCGTTCGTTTCAAATACACCATCAAGATATCAAATTGTAGACCGGCCATACCATCACGAACCGTCGACATCCTCCTGCGGATGAGGCCCCCGTTCTTGGCCAGCACGCGTGCTCTCACGTACGCCACAGAGTTCTCACGCGTGAGGTGGGTTGTCGCCATGGACAGTTTCTCAATCCTGCGGCATGGTCAGTTTGTCACCACAGTAGAAGACGCCGTGTATGCCTGGAGAGGCATTTTTCCGCCTCCCCGGTACCACCCCCCCGCCGGTGTCACTAACGCTGATGTACAAGCAAGGTACAGACGTGGTTTTCTTTGAGCAATGGGTATGCTCCTTGGCGCGTTTTGTGACCTCGCTCACGTTCTGCAGCCGCGCATTCCTCGGCTCGTCGTGCCATCTGATGTGCGGACCGCGATTGAACTTCGTTAGTTTTGACGGCAGGAGCTACATTGACATCGGCGGTGCCCCAGGAGTTCACTCTGCTACCCTCCACCGTGCGTTGTGGCATGTGATAGATGCAGTACACTCTCCCACGAGACGCCGTTCGCACGACAGCGGCCCAACAGCGCGTTTTCGATGCCATCAAATGGCAGGCCGCGGCGCCGTAGCTCTTCCTTGAGGTGATTAACAGTGACTCGAGTGGCCGAGGTAGAACAGATGGGAATGTCGCACAGCAACGATTGGGGTGGTGGCTTCGTTAGGTGGTCGGCGCGGGGAGCGGTGTGATGACGCGGTGAAGTCCGTGCCAGACAAAGGCGTGTGTCGGATCGTCCCACCCGACACCCAAACAGACGCCAGTGCAGACTTCCTCATGTATTTGGTCGACCAAAGTGCGCAGAATCAGACTTGTATAACGTTATATAACGCCCAATCCGTGATTGTTTGATCAGGGCGGCGTTATGATTATGCGAACCGGCGTTATGCGAGTCTGCGGGCGGGCCAGATCCCAGTTCAGCTCGCAGGATTATTCCGGAGAAAAAGACAGAAGTCGCCCAAGAAAAGCTCCCCGCATTATGCAAGAGAAAGAACCTATACCAATCCTGTGATCATTCTGACGTGATATTGGGATCGTCTTTCGAAAAACTCTAGGGACACCTTCGCATCAATCCATCGATCGCTGTGGGATAACTCAGCAGATACATTGTTGCAGTCTCCCCAAGTTCGGCCGATTCCAATATGACCAGCTGTGCACAAAAGATGCACGACAGCCATCCATCCGGCCGGATTCGACCTCTCGACCAATCAGAAGTTGAATGGACTGCAGGCTGTCCTGGTCCGGATCGCCCAGAATCGGAAAAACTGCAAAAGTTACAACCTGTCTGCAGGATGGACGTGGCTGCACGAAAAGGACTGTCCTGTGGAAACCTCCGCAGACAGTCTCAATTGGGGGCCTGGATCAAATAAGGAAGAGGTCGCAAATCGCTGTGCTGTGCGCGTTCATGTTATTATCAGTTCACGCCGTCCGTGCTGTCCCACAGTACTACACATCGGACCGCCAATACGAGCGTCCCTACGTCGAGTCCCTCCCGCGCGCCCGCGCCACTTTTCCCAGCGTCTTCGGGGCCTTCTCGGTCCCGCCGCCGCTACGCGCCGTTTGCCTCCCGTTCGCGCTGCGCCTTAGCGAACACAACCTCCCTGCGCTCGACCAAGACAACCGCGGAATCCCCGAGCCCGACCTATTGGACCTCATCCATTCCCGCGTGTACTCGACCGCTCGCACCCTCCGCGTCCGCGAGCACTGGCAGTCGACCACTTACCGTACTGAGCCCGCCCAGCCCGAAGACACCGCCGTCTCTCGATTTGGTCGCATGATTGCCCGCCTGTCCCAGCTCCAATCCCAACTCCTTCCCCGCATCCACACAGCCGCCATGCCAGCCGACAAGATCCTGGATACCGTCCGCGGCGAATGGTTTGCTGCCCCCCGCATCTCCGGCGCCTCCCACTCCAACCCGCACGAGCTCGCCGCCCACGCCCAGCTAGTCCTGGCGACCGGAACCCCCGGCATCCACTCACCCGCTTCCCTTTCTGCCCCACCCTCCCCTGATGCCGCGGTCGTCACCGCGTTCCTGACACCCACACCTACAGCCCCGCCCGCTGCTTCCCCTTTCGACACCTCGACCGGCGACACGACCAGCCCCGACGACTCCGCCCCCAACGAGGTCTTCAACGTCCTCCGACTCTTCCGCGGCGGCGCCGACCGGCCCCACCGAACCGAGAAATCCCCCGTCTTCCCGTACCGCGGCCTAGACCCTGCCAACCCCTGCCGATTCTGCAGCGGCACCAACCATCTCGCCCGCACCTGCCCGTCCCTCCGCCCCTCCAAGCCCGCCGCCCCGGCCGCCGCCCGCTTCGCCTTTCCGAACACCACCTCCGCTGTCCTGCCGCGCTCACCCACGCCCTCCCCAGCCTTCCCCGCCTACAACCCGCCCCCGACCAACCCCATTGACTGCGACAGTGCTTGATTCCTTCCCGTCAATCCCGTCTCCGCCGTCTACTTCGCGCCCGAGGCCGACATCTCAACCGCCGTCGCCGACATCGGCACTCCCGACGACATCTTCGGGGACTCGTCGCTCCGCCACCACCCCCAAGTCGCGACCCCCCCCCTCAAGCGCTCCACTACCCGCTACGCTCTCGGCCACGACGTCCCACCTTCCATCGGCCGCCTATCCCTACGCCTCACGACAGCCGACACGTCCGGCCGCGCCATCTTCTTCGACCTCCCCGATGTCCACATCCTCCGCCACGCCGCCGTCTCCCTCCTTCTCGGCATCAACTCCCACAAGCGCCTCAACATGATCGTCGACGCCGCAAGCAGTATAATAATTTTCTGCCGCGGCCGCCGCCCCATCCTTTGCCTCGTCCAACGCGGCCAACTCACGCTGACCTCGCCCCAAGCTTCGTCACCTTCCTCCACGCATTCCCTCCTACGACCTTTACGCCCACCGAAGTTGCCACCCTCCGAGACGTTGCCCGCTCCTGCGTACCCTGCCAATAATTCGCCCACCTACCCTGCCGCTTGCGCCGCGCCATTTCGCCCCGCCCGCTCACCTTTGACAGGATCATCGCCCTCGACACGTTCCAATTCCGCGCCGACTCGCCCAAGGTCGTCAACATCATTTGCCTCCACAACGACTTTGGCCAAGGCCGCCTCGTCCGCTCCATGTATGGCTCCCACGCGTTTGCCTTCCTGTACATGACTTGGGTTTGCTTTTGAGTCAGCCCCGACACTATCATGACTGACCGCGGCACGGAACCCGAGAAAGATGCCTTGATCAACTTCCTCCAATCCATGGGCGTACATCAGCGCCCCATTCCCACCAAAGCCCCTTGGGGCATTGGACGCAACAAGCGCCACCCCGGACCCATCCGCAACGCCTACATCCGCATCACCGCGGTGACGCCCGCCCTGGCCCCCGAACTCGCCCTCGCTATGGCCTACAAACCACGCAATGACGCCCCTCGCGCTCATGGCTCTCCACCCACCACCGCAGTCACCGGAGAGGCCCCCCGCCTCCTCATCGGCGACAACCACTGTACTGACCCAGCAATAGCTGCCCGCCACCGCGCCATGCAATCCGCCCGTGCCACAATGGAAGCCCACAGCGCCGCCGACCGCCAAAGCGGCGCTCTCTCCCACACGGGCACAGCCGTCCCATTCGTCGAAGTCGAACAAGCCCTCTGGTGGCACCGCGACCTCCAAGGATGGCTCCGCGGCTCCGTCCACTCCCTCAACGGGAAGACCGTGTTCTTTTGCCACAACGGCCGCCTCTTTTCCTCGCATGATTCCCGCACAAAGCCCGACGTCTCCCGCCGACCGCCTTCTTTGCACGTTTGGCCCGCGCTGCCCGTCTCCACCTCCACTGCCGCAATCCACACGCACACGCTGGACCTGCCCGCTCTTCCTCCCCTCCCCGCCCACTCCTGCGTCTCCCTCGCCTCGTCGCGCAGCCCCAAAATCCCGTCCCACCCTCGCTGGGACACCGCCAAGGCCACCGAGCTCGCCGCCATCTACTGCAAGACCTCCCTGCCCTTCTCCCGCGTTCCCGCTAACCAGCAATTCTTCCATGACCTCTGGCGCGTCACACACAAGGCCAACCGCGGCACTGGCAAGCCGGCGGAACTCGCTCGCTTCTGCGTTGCCGGAAACCGCGACTGGCACAAGCACAACATCGTCGCCACCTTTCCCTTCATGCCCTCTCGCTCCATCGGCGCCGTCGTCGCCGCCTCCGTCATCCTCTCCTTCTTCCTACACACCGAGGACTTCCTCCGTGCCTACCTACAAAGCGACTGCCTCGCCGAACCCGTCCACGTCTGGGCGCTTCCTGAGGCCGGGGAGCCCGACAACACCCTCTGGGCCTTCCACCGCGGCATGTTCGGCAAAAACGACTGAGGCCGCCACTTCCACTTTCTCACCCAGTCCCGCTTCCTCACCATCCCCAACATCACCCTGGGCTCCACCTTTGATACCATCTACCTCGTGTCGCTCCACGGCGCCATCTCCACGTACGTCGACGACACGCTCATTGCCGGCGACGTCCACTTCCTCTTGTTCGTCAGCGCCATCCTCAAATCCTACTCCACCTATCGCCCCGACGACGGCACCATCCAATTCGCGGGCATCAATTCCCGCTCCGACACCACTGGCGTCCATTGCGACGCCGGCCCCTACGCCGCCTCCATCACCCAGCTCGAACTCTCGCCCCCGCTATCATCCGCATTCGCTGACCCCAAGTCCCTTCACACCTTTGGCTGCCAAGCTCCTCTGGGTCGGCCGCGTTGCCCGCCCCGACGTCCTGACCAACGCCACGCAGCTCGCCAATATGCCCAATCCGACGGGCGCCGACGCCCGCCGCGCCAACGACACGCTCGCCGCACTCGCCCGCATGCCTGTCTCGCTCCACTACCCCAGGCTCCATTCCGCCTCCCTTCAAGTCTCCGTCTTCGCCTTCTACTCCGGCCCCGTCTGCTCGCCTCGCCCCAAGCGCGAAGTCGGCTACCTCATTGGCCTGGTCGACTCCTCCCATCGTTTTTTCTTCCGGTAATGGGCCTCTCACCGCCCCCACCGCGTGTGCCGCGGCTCCTGTGCCGGGGACCTCCTCGCCCTCGTCAGAGCCGTAGCCGCTGCTCTCGACGTCCGCCTTCTCCTCCATGACCTCCTTTCACGCTGCGTCCCCATGGCCGCCTACACCGACTTGTCCGCGGATTACGACCTGATCACGTCCTTCAAAGACCCCACCGACATGACCGGCAAAAACAACGTGTTTACGCTCCGATGCGCACTGCTTAACGGCACCATCCGCACACTGCACCTCGTCCACGGCGCTCACAACTCCGCTGATGCACTCTTCAAGCCGACGTTCGCCCGCCCAGCTCCCAACGTCCTCAACGAGGCCCTCTCTACCGGCATGTTGCGATCCGTGATTCGCGCCCACACGACCTCAGCCGACTTATGCAACGCCCCTCCCTCCAGCGCCGAGGCCTAGCGCCGCCCGTCCGGCCCGCCTCCTCCCCCCGCTAACGAGGGGGGAGTTTGCCGCCCGACGACCGCGCCCCACCTGCCTCGCCCTCAACCCGGATGCCTGTGCCTAGCTTTCCTCGCCTGACCCTCCCCCCCCTTCTGTTTTCCACATCCACCCACGTGGCCTTGCCGACACCACATCGACTTGGCCGCGGTGACATCCCCCCTCGACTCGCCCACGACCGGGAAGTGTGCAACGACTGGCCCACATTCCCCTCGCCAGCAAGTTTTCGTTAACTCGTTGATATTTCGCCCGAATCTCTCGATTGATCTCATTTACCTTATAAACCGCTGCCGCCGCCGGACCACCTCCGTCCGCGGCGCAGTGGAGCCGAACCCGGTGACCTTACATAATAGTGTTTTCGTGCCAAAAGCGTGCGCGCACGCGTGCGATATAATCCAGAAATCGGCGCGAACGAATGTGTGAAGGCCTCTTCTCGTGTCGGAGCGCTATGTTCAAGAGACGTATCCCAGGGCCACACGCCAAAGAGTCGTCGCCCATGAGCCATTTTTCCCACCAGGCCTCAACCGGCGGAGTGCGACACGATGGTCAAGACAGTACGATCGGGCTCTTCCTCCCCTGCACTGTGTGGCGGTATGAAATTCCCGAGAAAAAGTGAGATCTTTTCTTTCATTATAAATACGGAGGAGTTATTTGGATTCGACCGCATCCAACTCTGCCGACTTTCCTGCAGAAGAGTCCCAGAAATGTGTCAAACAATCGCAAAGATTTTCTTCCCAATCCGCTCGAGTCGTCCTGTAAATCGTATTTGTAACTTACGGGGTCCAATCCGACAATCAGACTTGTCTTGGATGGCGGATGGTCCTGAGATCAGACCAGGAACAGTTTTCCGGATTTTTTCTTGAACTATACCGCGGCGTATCCGGTGGCATGGTCCCTGGACCAGACGACAAATATATCCGTGCGCGCGTTGCACCGACTGGTCTAGCGTTCGAACAAGATCCGATCACCAACCGGTACCCGTAAAATGAGTACGCGGACGGGTTCCAGTCTGTGTTGAGAGCCCGGCGACAGCCTTGACGAGTGATAGCAGTGTCGTCACGCGATAAGCACACACTCAGGATAAGTTCAGAACTACGTCAGTGCCTGACATTACTGACAAAGCACAGGTATAGCTGAGAATAAGTCCTGCAGATAAAGCAGCAGGACAGCCTTTGAAAAGATCCTGTCGACAGTTAGTATTTTGATTCATCCGATCGCTTTCTGTTTTTCCTGGAGATCTGCCGCCTGGAATGCCACCAGGACAGACTTCGGAACAGTCCTGTCGACAGATATTATGTTTATGTATTGCTGACCTCCGAAAAATGGCGGTTGCAGAGTGGTTGCAATCATTCAACAGAGTGCGTGGACCAATGGAAAGGCTAGGAATCACGTGAGTTCCTTTCGCAGTCTCATCATGCAGCTCTGCGTGCTGGAAACGCACATCAGGATCTCAACAAATCTGAAGAAAATTTGTTGATCTCATGACAAATCACACGTCTGGCCCACAACCCTCTCCATGCCCTCTTGAGGACCGAGAAAGCGGCCCAAAAATCTCAGAAAATCTCATTGTGGGTTGCAATGGCTCTGCGTGACCCCTGCAAGACACGTTGATTGGCTTGCAAGATTACTGGCGGCAACTCTCAGCCAACAGTGCAATCCTAGCTTGTCGAACAGCCAATCCGGCTCCATTTTTATGCTGTGTCGTCGGCTCTGCCTCCATTCTCTCTGCAACCGCAATATTTTGGAGTACAGCAGTGTCAGACTGCTTCATGCTTTTCTGGAGATCTGCCGTCTGAAAGATCGGGAGGACAGCTCTTGGAACGATTCTGTCCACAGCTGTTGTCATTTTCCATCAGATGTTCTATGTTGATGACGCTCATGTCTTCTATACGACAATTTGCCAGAAAAAGCAAGGAAGATTATGTCGGGAAATTCATGGCAGATTATGCCGGAAAAAATAATGGAAAAACGGTGGAAACGAGGAAAAATGGGACATGCATGGACAAAAAGAAATCGAAACAGAGGTCAAGAAAATGGAGGAAAAAAACGACTATGGGTACCACATAGGCCAAGAAAACGTCAGCCACAGTAGGTCAAAGATCGTGTTCGATTTCGTCGACATGGAGCAGTCGTCCGTGTCAGCGTGCTGGATCATATGAAACTCGCTTCAAGCAGGCCCATCGGAATGAGTTAGTCAGGTTCCTCGTCTGAGAGATCAGCATCTCCAGCCTTAAGGTCCTCCAACTCATCCCGCATGCTCCGCACAAAGCCCTTGCGAGCCTCGTGGCTCTCTGGTCCCAAAATCTTGGGGTACTCTGCCATATCAACGTAGCTTTTCAGACAGGCGGCTCCGGCTGCTCGCACAGAGGTCCACACTTCGCTGGCGTCCAGAAACAGAAGCTCAGCAATGATGGCCACCGCCGCTCCGTTCATTTCAAGCGCGAGGACCAACTCGTTGCGGCCGTCCTTCAGTCTCAGTAGCTAACCAACGCCTGGACTCTCAGCTTGCGCGCCGGCAGCATAGGCACCCGAAACGTCTGAAGCAAGCACCACGAGCTCCATGGACGCCTCCTATATTCACCGTCCATGTTATCTCCCAAGGTGCGATACGCGAGCAGCCGAGCAGAGCTGCGTCGCCTGTTGCAGCGAGTACGAAGACCCTACTTCAGAGTCATTTTCATAGAACGTCGATGGCCCGACCAGCCACTTGTGTTGTAGTTAATCTGGTTTGCATACTTCTCAACCGCTTGGGTCAAAACGGATCGGAGAGGGCGAGTACAGTCTCTGTTGGGGCCTACGGTTGTCCAGGAGTTGCCAGCCATGAGAGGCAAATCTGTTTGTGCGATTTGGCGGTTTTTCCATTCGTTTCGGGCCTCACAGCTCCATTGCAAATCTTCCTTAACTTGGCCTGTGCGTATCGCGAAAAAGGAACACTCAGGTCATTCTGGTACAGCAAAATATGCAACACGTCGACAGCAGAGCACGAGTCCGACGACGATGTGTACTGGTCAGAAACGGTGCGATTCGTGGTACGATAGTCACAGATTACAGAGGAGCTCTCTCTCATACCATGGGCCAAAAGCTATCGAGTCAGGTGGTCAACGAACTCCATGTGTAGTCCAAACACTAGTGAATAGGGCACCACTGACACATGGGGATGGCGGCGGAGCATCAGGAGCTTCATCAGCCCCTCTACTCGGTGTCACTTCGAAGCGCAAGATGCCGTCTCGTTCAACGTTTGTCCTCGCGTAAGCGTCTCGTCGTCTCAGTCCATCTATGGGCTCCGCAGCCGCGAAAGTACATCAGTTAACGTGTGTGTTTTCCCCAGCGCAACAGATTCTCAGTGAAAGTAGGTCGCCGTGCAACCGTAACAGGTCCTCAGTAAACGGGCAGTACTCTGAGGAGCAGGGAAGACAGTGCCACTACAACACGTTTGAGATCTGTCCAAGAGAGGATGTACGCACACAGCGCACACAGCGGACCGGTTGGATGCAGGCGGCGCTCGGCGGAGCTGCACCGCAGTTGATATCCTGAGCAGGCACAGGTATCCTGGAAAAGTCAGATACAGCGCGAGGGCGACGCATGCTGCTGATCTGCGGCAGGAGATGCGGTTCGCCACGACCACAAATGTACGTATTTTCCTTTGCGGGTAGTATTTATCACGAGCATTAGAAGCACACGTCGGTGCAAGGAGCCCATATGTTCTAGTCGAGCGGGCCGGTCGGGCGAGGCCAAGGATCCCGTACGTGCTGCATGCGAAGCGGGCCGGCTTGACTGTTCGATTTTCGTTCGCCACCCCACCGATGGGTGCGTGTGAAGCTAGTGCCGATTGCCCACGCGGGCGATCGCGCTGTTATGGTACCGCGGACTGTGTCCCTCCATCTGAGGCCAACCGCTGGGATTTAAGAGTGGCCGCCACGCAGGGTGGGCGGTCTTCTTTGAGAATTTCGGTCTGTCTCTTGTTGAAACGTAGTGGGGATAGGGGATGGGGGACCACGGTGAGATGGTTAAGTGGCTTGCGCTTGTGTGTATGTGTGCGAACGTGCTTTGTTGGTTGTCTCTCCAAAGCGCCCCTCTTCCCATCAAGGGCACTCCTCAAGTAGTCCAAGTCGGAGCACTCAAGCCCACCACGCCGCTCAAGCAGCCCACCCGCGCACGCGCCCGCCCACTCTCTAAATCAAAGCGCTCACCAAATCAAAGCGTCAAGGATCAAAGCAAAGCCCACGCAAATCAAAGCATCAGAAGCGCAGGGACAGAAAATGTGAAATCGCAAAAAGTTCATTTAAAATCGCACGGGTACAAATGTCGAATGCACCAGCGGTCACTAAACCGCGAGGAAGTCGCATGGGTAGCCTAGTGAGAGGTAGGGCTCCCACTCTCAGTGGGCGTGACCTTCGGGTCGCGTCCGGGAGTCGGGTGTTCGAACCTTGTCAATACCTGGTTTCTTGAATTTTGCTTTTTCACAGCAGCAGGGCTTACAGTTGCGTTGAGCATGACGTTCCATCGTCTCTGTCTCGTGATAGCTGACTATGGATGAGCCCGATGCCTCAGAGCCCCTTGGGCCTATCCCGGGCAAATTGAGTTGCAACCAGCAACGTCAAGTGGCCCGCGCCCGGAAGCGGACGGAGGCCATGACTGCTGAAGCTGCTGATGTGGCTGAGCAAGCCGCCCATGCTGTCAATGCGGCGAATGCGGTCGAGCGAGGTGCGGTTGCCGTGGCGTGACGGGCCGAGCACACTGTGGCACGGGCCCCGTTGGCTCCCCTCGGCACCGGTCTCGAACTTGCGGCCGTGGCAGGTCGTGGCCGTGTTCGAGGCCGCGGCGGCGGCCGCGAGAGAGGACGCGGCAGCGTCGACGCGGGCACCAATAGACTCGGCAGGCGCTCACACGCGGTTCGACACGGGGATGGTGGAGGATGGCGGCTCGAATCGGCTGCGGACAGTGCCTCAGCCGCTGTCGGGGGATATCATCCCTCCCGAGTCCTGAGCGGCAGCGGTCGCGTCAGCGCGTGCGGCGCGACGCCAGCGCCACGCAATCGCCTGCCGGCCGTCCGGCCCACTCGGTCGTATGGGCCGGCACCCGGTGGCGACTGGACCCAGTCTGCATCAGAAGTGATCGCCATCATCATCGATTTGCCGCGAGTTTTGACTGGTCGTGTGGGCGGGCTTCCAGCCTTGCAGCTGCGGAGTCTTCGCTCGGCTTTGGAATTCGCGGGACCTGACAATCTTTCAAGCCTCGAACAGATGCAGATCATGAGTCAGTGCCGTGGGGGCTGTGGCGACGTGGAGGCCATTGATTCACTAATGGCTTCAGCTGTAAGGATATTGCAGAACGACGGCGGTGCTCTGCCGAGTCCTGCCGACACTACGGCCGCAAGCTTCTTTTTGTGGCAGGCTCTGGCGTCTCACGCATGCAAGAGACTGTGCTTTGGGGGAGTGCAGCGCTCCCTCCCTCTTGCGTTCCGCCCAGACCGGTCGCCAACCCCATCTGACGCTCTGCCTCCTGCTCCGATCTTCAATGGTAGAGCCTTTCCTCGTGCACCCCCCGCCAATGCACCGGCTGCGTGGCGCACGTGCTGGCGGCCGCCTGGGCGGCCACTTTCGCCTCCTGCGAAGCGCCTCCGCCGCACGACCAGCCATGATGGGGACCCGCAGTCGGGCGCAACGGTAACAGCTTTCGCGCCACCAAGGCCGCGTGGTGCGCCGTCGTTGCCAATGGCGTCTGGAGCAAGCGATGGCCTGAACGCTCTGCCGAAAGCAGTGGAACCTGGCGTGCCGCTGTTTTTCTTCCCCTCGCGCGCCAAAAGGCGGCTCCAGCTGTCAACAGCGGATATCGGGTCACTGGCAGAGGGCGCGGATATGTCCAAGCGCATGATGGATGGCATGCTGCTGTGGAATTTGTACCGGGTTGACAGCATTGGAGTGCACGGTGGCGTCCGCGTTCTCTGCGCGCTCGACGCAGAGGACGTGAAGGACGCCGTGACTGATGACAACCTGATCGTAAACAGTGCGGCCAAAGTGATGCGAGACCGCCTGGTGTTCGGCGGGGGCACGGTTATCATGTCAGTGTACTGCGGCCGAAGATGGTCGGGCTTGGTCGTGCGCCAACTCCATTTGGTCGCTTCCGCCGTCGCGCAGACCGTGATCGGTCGTGATGCAGCTCTTCTTCATGGCGCCGCAGTTTTTCTGATCAACATTTGCGAGACCAGAGGCGGCGCGCAGGTCAATTTTGACATTGTGGACAGCCTCTTTCGGTCGTTGAGTGCTGCGAGTTGTCAAACCCACGTACGTACCAGGGACTTCCTCGGAATGCGGATGCGTGTCAATGGGTGTCTGCGGATGCGTTTGCCCGTGCGCCGTGTGGCGATTCCCGGAGGAGAGATTGCTGAAACGGCGGACCACCTGCTGGCACACGTTTCTTTGTTACATTCGGCCAAACCACAAGCAGAGGTACACCTGCTACGTCGCCACAACGGGCCACAATGGCAACCGGCCCATGTCCCTCGGCGCTTGCGTGGCTTTGTTCGACGCATCGTGGACGCCCACCGATCCGGTGTAGAGATTTTTCTTGAACAGGAGCCCGGCGAGGTGCTGTTGAACGGCTATGACCTCTCGGAGGACGAGGCGGTCGACGGCGAAGAGGCTCTTAATGACTTGACAGTTAACAAAGACGGTTCCGGTGACAACAGTGTGCATTACGGCAGTCGCAAGGGCGACGGCAGTGGAGGAATGAGACGCTGTGAAGATGGTGACAGTTTCGGGAATGGGGGTGGTGGGATCAACAATGGCAACGGACGAAGCCCAGCTGACGGCGTCGAACACGGGTGTCAAACTGATGCGCATCTCGTGCTCGGAAGTTCCCTTCAGGGGCTTCGAGAAATGTCCCTCGCGGGGTGCTCGGCGACGCACGCGGGCCTGGCGGCGCAACTGCTGCTACACATGCTGTTGTAGGCGCTGTGGCTAGTGTGCACGATCATGATCAACGCGGCAATGGTGGATACAGGCGCCATAGGGAAGTGGAGGCACCGCTGGGTGGTGCAGGCGTTGCTTCCCGCGCTCCTGCTCGTGCTGGCGGTGGTGTGGCTTCTTGAGATGGACACGACAATGGCGTCGGGAACGAAGGTGAGGCTCAGGGACTCGTCGGTGCAAGCGTTGATGCCCGCGCTCGTGGGGGTGCTGCCGCTTGCGTGGCTGCTCGAGACGGACGCGTCGATGGCACCGATGGTGCAAAGGCAGTACGCGGACTTGGTGGTGCGCGCATTGACGCCCGCGCTCGTGCTGGTGCTTCCGTTGGTGTGGTTGCTCACGACGGACGTGACGATGGTGGCGATAAAGCAGTGGCGGTACGCGAGCTTGGAGGTGCACGCATTGGTGCACGCGCTGGTGGTCGTGGTGCCGCTGGTGTGGTTGCTCAAGATGGACCCAACGATGATGGCGATGGTGCAGCGGCAGTACGCGGACTTTGTGGTGCACGCGTTGATGCACGCTCTTGTGCTGTTGGTGCCGATGAAATGCTTGCTCAAGATCGATCCGACGATGGTGGTGGTGGGGAATTGGCGGTATGTGGACTTGGAGGTGCATGCGTCGATGCACAAGCTTGTAGTGGTGGTGCCGATGGTGTGCTTTCTCAAGATGGACGTGTCGACGGTGGTCATGATGCAGCGGCAGTACATGATCATGAACGTGCACGCATCGATGCACGCGCTGGTGCTGGTGCTCCCGTTTGCGTGGTTGCTGAAGATTGACGCGACGATGGTGGCAATGTTGCCGCGGTGGTACGCGGACTTGGTGGTGCACGCGTTGATGCACGCGCTCGTGCTGGTGGTTTCGGTTATGAGGCTGCTCAAGCTGGACCCGAAAATGGGGTCAGGGGTTGATTGGCGGTACGCGGACTGGCAGGGGCACGCGTCGATGCTCACGCTCCTGCTGGTCGCGCCGATGGTGTGTTTGCACAGGATGGCCGCGACGATTGTGGCAATGGTGCAGGGGTGGTCAACAGACTTCGTGGTGCACGCTTTGCTGCACGCGCTCGTGCTGATGCTCCCGTTGGCGTGGTTGCTGAAGATGAACGCGACGATGATGGCAATGTTGCAGCGGTGGTACGCGGACTTGGAGGTGCACGCGTCGACGCACGCGCTTGTCCTATTGGTGCCGATGAGGTGTTTCCTGATGCTGGACGCGATGATGGTGGTGGGGATGCACCGGCGGTACGCGGTCTTGGAGGTTCACGCGTCGATGCACGCGCTCGTGCAAGTGCCCCCGTTGGTGTGGTTGCTGAAGATGGATGCGACGATGGTGGTGGTGGTCGGGTGGCTGTCCGAAAACTTGGTGGTGCGCACATTGATGCACGCGATTCTGGTCGTGTTGCCGATAATGTGGTTGCTCAAGATGGACGCGACGATGGTGGCGATGGTGCAGCGGCCGTACGCGGACAAGGAGGTGCACGCGTCGATGCACGCGCTCGCGCTGGTTCTCCCGTAAGTGTGGTTGCTCAAGTTGGACCCGCTGATGGTGGTGGTGGTGGAGTGGCAGTACGCGGACTTGTTGGTGCACACGATGATGCACGCGATTTTGGTCGTGCTGTCGATAATTTGGTTGCTCAAGATGAACGCGACGATGGTGGCAATGATGCGGCAGCAGCACGAGGACTTGAATGTCCACGCGTTGATGCATACGTTCGTGACTGCAGTACCACAATCCAGGGGGTTACCTCAGAATGAGGAAAGTAATGGCCGTCTCAGCTGTTCGCGCGACACCCGCTATCGGACTCGTGGTCCGGGAAGTCGGGCCGATCGAAACGCCAAGACATCTAGACACGGTTTACTTGCCGGCGACGACGGTGCCTCTCACAGTTG
>ENA-ORXT01001271-ORXT01001271.1-marine-metagenome-genome-assembly--contig:-NODE-1271-length-34781-cov-6.755734_pt1 | contig 34781 bp, 28 predicted proteins | sample MGYA00237868_ERZ511482 | MGnify/ENA metagenome assembly ERZ511482 | reverse complement strand
CCCATACGCTAATATACTAAAGTACCCGCCTAAAGGCGTGGGATTTCAACCATCCCAATAACTAGAAATTAAAGTAGAAATCAACTTGATTCCTTATTAATAGAAATTCTTCAACTATGGAACCTTGATTTTTATGATTAAGATGATGTCCATGATATTAGTTTTCTACCAATGAAATGCCTCTAGAAAGGAGACATTTATTTATACTGCCATAAGATATTGATAATTTCTAAAAGAGCTTAGCGGTTGAAACTCTTTTAAATTAGGATTTTCAGGATATGAGGATGGGCTTGATTTTAATTACTTTTCAAGGAATGACTTCTTATGCGATTATAATTTTAGTTCCTAGAAAAGTGAATTCCTCAACATCCAAGATTCATATAATCATCCTGGCAATTCATTCATTCGACGAATCCTAGTCCAGTGTTGAGGAAATTTCAATTAATAGATTTCCTCGTTGATTTTTGACTTATACGATATTGGTACTTTTAAAAAGGGCGTAACAGAAGCAACTTTTTTAAATCAGGATTTATAGGTTCGTCCAAGTTATTTCCAATCTTAAGATATTCTAACGGCTTTTCCTGTATCTCTGTTTTAGGTTTTATTTTTGTGCAAAAGGCAGTAATTACCCTGCTTTATCTTCGTATAAGTTCTCCTGAAAACCAATAAAGTTTTCTCTGATGGATTTTATCTCACCCAATGCTCTTTTTGCGTCAGCAATCGCTTTGTATTTAAGTTCAAGCAATTCAGGAAGTTTCTTGTCGTCCAACTCATTGACACCATCACGGACATACTGCTCGAGCACAAAGTTCAAAAACTCTTGTTGTTTAGGATCATAATCCATAATTTGAAGCTTCGCCTTTGAGGCTCGTTCTAGTCTAGGTATTAAATTTGTGTGATAAGCAACGTAGCTTAATACATCGTAAAGATCGCTGTCTTCTCCTTGCACTAAGCTTCTAAGATCATCTAATTGATCGGAAGTATATCCCTTTTCATTCAGCTCATCCAAAAGTTTTTTTCTTGTACTTGGAATGCTCCAAATCTTCCTGAGTTCTGCTTCGCTTGAAAAGAAGGTCGGAATATCTCCGAATAATTGCTCTACAAATTCTGCGGATGAAATCGGTTTACCTTACGGATCCCAAAAAGTAGTTTTTACCATGGAGTCGATCTCTCTTTCCTTATTGTCCGATAGTTTAATTCTGATAATCCTTTTCTGTGGATTATCAGAGACACAATGCTTTCTTATCCCCGATGTTTCTCCGAAAATCCTCCGAAGTTACTCCGAAGCTTCTCTGAAGTAGATTCATGTTCGGTAGCAATAAAATCTATGAAGGTCCCATATTCACTCGACAAAATCTTAAGATTATGATCTAGGTCAGTTGTAATTTTCTCCGAAATACCTACGAAGCTTCTCCGAAGTTTCTCCGAAGGATCTTAATTATATAAGGTCACCTCTATGCCTCCATCTTTTTCTAGGATGACTGGATCTGGTAGACCTGCCTCATCGCAAGACTTATAAATCTTGAGCGTACCTAGCCCCCAAGCCTCAATGTATCCATCCTTGAAGCAAGCGTCTGCAATAAGTGGATTGGCAGGCATGGAATTATGATCTTGTTTAAGGCTTTCTACGGTTAAACCTGTAGGAAGTGATCCAGGATTCCAGATGGTTAATCGATCATCAAAAACCCTCAATTGAATAGGGGCTCCACCGTACTTCTTGTGGATCAAAGCATTCAATAGCAACTCTCGTATGGCTACCTGAGGATAGAGATTTTTTTCATACCTCTTCAATCCTTTAAAGTCAATCTGCTTGATTAAGAATTTTGCTTGAAGCAAATGTAGGACTTTGTGAGGTCTCCTAAGATAGCTTTTGGAGAGGAGATTTTTTGAGCTTTAAATGAAGAATTTTTCAACTGTTCTAAAAGAAGTAACAATAGTATGGATTCAAGAAATTCTTACATTATTGAAATGGAAGGTTTTAAATAAATCAAACCCAACGAATGGACGTGGATACCTCCTAGGAAGTCTTGGTGTGTTGTTATATTATTTTCTCAATTTGCAACGTCTAATCCATCAGATTCAAAATAGTCAGGATTCAATAATATTCTTTTTAATTTATCTATCAAAAACACCTTCGTTGATTCAAATAATTCACCTAAATCGGTTTCTGATGACAACTCAGAATCGAACAAATCACGATTGATTATTGGCAACTGAAATGCACTGATAGATATTTCTTTTCCATCTGCTAGCTCATCTAATATAATTAATTCGGTTTCCTCCTCCTGGTTGTGTTTAATTGTATTCGGGTAAAATAATATTATTTCAGCTACCTTAAATCGCACAGCATAGGCCAGCATTTGATAGAGGTCACTTTGAGAAATTCCTTTTTTCGGATCTTTTTCCTTTGAATATATCATCTTGTATTTGGCATCAGCGATTAATGACTTCTCTTCCATTTCTAGCCATAAGTCGGGTTTAAGTTTAAATGATTCTCCCTCATCTAGATATGTATCACCTCTAGAAGCTTTAGCTTTAACATCTACTATCTCCTTATCTATGAACCCAAAAATAAAGTCCTCGAATACATATTCCATTGGAAGTAAAAAAGCGAAAAGTTTTAAATCATTTTTATAATCAAATGATATGCAATTACTGAGAAACAACTGACAATAATCACGAACCGTTTCAAATTCTCCAAACATAGGGTTAAAGGAAATCCTGGAACATTGAGCGGCAGTTGCTCTTTCATCTGATACTTCATCTAAGATGAAAAGTATTTCTCTTAAATTCTTTTTATTGTCCTGATTTAGGGTAACATTAAAAAGCAGTGTCGTCACGTATTTTATGATACGATTAAATTCATTGTCAAAAACAAAGGCATCATAAGTACAATTAAGCTGGTGCCATTTCCCTTTCCCTAAGTTATCACTAATGTATTTATTTGTATTAAGTCTTCCTTTGATAAAAGATAATTCACAGTTTACTTCTTCATATTGCTGGTAAATAGAAGAGTTTAGTAACTCGCGTGTATATTTCGAAAAAAGGTAAATTAAAACTTCAAAAAAATCACTTTTCGCACTTCCAACAGAAGTTTGATAGTTAGGGAATTTGATTTTACGACAATAGCTTAACCACCATAGAATATGGTTTTGCATTTGATTGACTTCATGAATTGAATAATCCTTTTCGGGGTCATAAAATATTTTTGGCAAAAGGTTTATCTTTTCACCTTCATAATGAATTACTCCTATATATTTATTCGATTTTAATTCCTTTGACCTGTGAATAAATTGAAGAAATCTTTGAGACTCAATTTTGTCAATGTCATTTTCTGAATAAAAAGAATTCTTTTCACGACTGTTCCAGATTTCGTCAAGGAACCCTTCCAAACCTTTAAAAGAATTTTGGAGGTCAACTTTATTTTGATATTCAAATAGGTTAATCATTCCTGCCTGAAATTTTCAACGGCCATGACTTTTCTACAATTTTTAGTCCTGCAGTATTGAGTATTTCTTTCACTTCCTTTTCATCATTCATGTAGTATTCTAAAAGTAAAGGAATAACCTTTTTGTTCATTCTTTCAATCAAATCAACATTCTCACCCATGAAATATGCATGACCTATTTGAAAATCGTGGCCTTTTGAATTTATGATTTTCTCATTGATCTTTTTGAGAATATCGACATCATAGATTTGTTGACCTTTGATTTCATATTCTGGATACATTGACTCAAATTCAAATCTTCTCCTAAGTGCGATATCTAACAATGCTATTGATTTATCAGCGGTGTTCATTGTGCCTATGATATATAAATTAGAAGGAACAATAAAAGGATCGCCAGAAGGTAGGCGAGCTTCTAAGGGAACTGCACCATGAGAGCGTTTATCTGGCTCGATAAGGGTAATCAATTCACCAAAGACTCTTGAAATGTTAGCCCTGTTAATCTCATCAATAATTATGACGTAATTGAGTTTTTGAACTTTTTGAGGGTTTGTAACCTTATTAGGTAGAAACTTATTTATTTGTTCAAAAACTAAAAAGTAATAGGTTGCATCCTGTTTTGCTGATCCAGAAATTGAATCTAGTTTTTTAATATCTTTTCTACTCCTTACTCCTTTGCGATGAAATTCTCTAAGGTCGCTAAATTTCATCCGTATTCCATTAGATTGGTTTGTCCATTTATCTCCAGTATATCTAAATGCATCTTCCTCGACATTTAAAATGTATGCCGTTTCATTTATTGCGTGGTTGTTCTCGTTTTCTAAAATGAAATCTTGATATTTTTCAAGGGCAATATTAAAGAGTAAATCATTTGAAAGCTCAACATCATCTTTTTCTGAAAAAAGAATGTTTTCTAAAGCTCTATCCGCAATTTCTTTAAAGACTCCATCTTTTCTTTCAAAGGTTAGTTGATTGTCATTTTCAATATCTGGCCTCAATCCTTGGATGAAGTCCTCATAACTATAGTTTTGATGGAACGTAATAAACTCTATTCTATCGTGAAGGTTGGCTTTGAAAATTGTCAATGCTTCATCATAGGATTCCACCTCATCATCGGAAACAATATTTGCAGCACGTAAGATGGTATTGTAAGTCTTACCTGTTCCGGGTGGGCCGTAGAGGATCGTGTTAAGCGGAAAGTTCATTTTTTCCTCATTTGCTTCTTGCTCAATTCCTATTAAATTAATTAGCCGTTTTACATAATCAGAGTATTTTGTTATGTCCGTCAGTGTTTTAAGCACGATATCTGCCTCTGATTCATTCCACTCCCCTTTCTTCTTCCATTTAACTTTTCTGCATTTTTTATATTCACTTTTTAATTCATCATAATAATAATCAGAGGTTACAATTCCATATCCTAAAAAATAGTTTCTACCTTTTTTAGGAATTATGACATCTCCAATTGAAATGGTATCTCGAAAATCTAAATTAGCTAGTGCACTATTATAAGACTTACTAGAGGTTTTATATTTAATTTGAATTTCACTTACAATATCGTCTTTATCCCCTAAAAGATTTAAATCTCCAATTTCATCCCATCCAAGTCCCATGATTCCTTCTTCATAGAATTCATCCCACTTGGAAGCTTTATCACCAGGTGCATAAATCCAATACTTTTTTGATGTATTATAGCTACCTAATTCCTCCTTCACTTCATTCTCAGGTTGATCTATCAGATTAGCGACACTATAAATGAAATCTTGCGTCAACAAATGATAATCATCGTCAATGTGATGCTCTGCAGGAATTACTTGCTTGTGAAGTTCAAGCAATGCTTCATCCTGAGTTAAAAGAGAACGCACCTCCTCACACATCTGAAAATAATCGAGGAGCTTTGTATAATTATATTTTGCATGATTGCCTGGATTTGGTCGAAACTGAGTGATCTTACAAAATTTCTTATACATTGAACTTTTGTATAAGAAATACTTATTTGGAAATTTTAAGCTTAGATATAAAACCATTGCTCGCTTGCCATTATAGGTAGCAAGCTCTTTATCTGGTGAATACAATTTCACTAAACTTTCTGCCTCCGTCTCAAAAAACTTAAGGCGCTCTTCGATATTACTCTTTTCGTCAAACAATACATTAAACATATTGGCCACCCTAGAAGCATCAACTTCACAACAATTTTCCAACATTCTCAATGGAAGAAAATGTCTCCCACTATATAAGTTGGCTCCATCTCTGTGAAACGCATTTTTCAAATTCCATACTATGGTTTCATCGTTTAAATCATCTTTCCAAGTTTTGGAAAAATGATTGAAAAATTTCCATTTGTATTGTTCTTCATAATCATCAGATTGAATGAAGGCTTTGTATTTTTCTATGTGTTCTTTTAGAAGCATGGGTAGGAACTAATGGGTTCTATTAATTTAAATGATATTTCTCAAAACTAAGTTAATACATCAACAAATTCACCAACTACATTGAATACATTATTTTCAACATCTTCCATAGAAACTATAATGTCTTCATAAGCTGGGTCATAAGAATTTGGTTTAAGTAAAATTGTTTCATGACGCCAGCCTTCTTCGGTGACAAATTTGCTACTTGTATAAGTTTTGATAGTAAAATGAGAACTTAAATCTACATCTTGGCGATCATAGTATTCAATTAAAAGTATCTTCCCAATTCTTGAACCAACAACTGGATGTTTAAAAATACAAATCGAACCGTTTGGAATTCGCCGATTCATAGATTCGCCATGTATTTTAAAAGCAAAGAACCCTTCTTTATGGAATCGCTCTGGGACTTCGATTAAAGAAAATTCTTTTGAGGTCTGCATTTCACTAAATGTTCCGGCAGCTGCATATAAATCATATAGTGGAATTTTAAATTTTGAATCAATATCGATTCTTGAATTTACTTGAACTTTGAAATTAGATTTGTTTTGTTCGGCATTATTAACTTCTTTAAATCCTACTTGATGAAGGTATTCAAAAACGGAATTTTCAACAGTTGATTCCAAACTAAATAGAATTTTCACGACCGGTATTTGTTTACCTGAATCATTTTTCATGCTCGAGTCTTCAACCTTATCTAGTATTGGATTCACTTCTCCCATATAATAAAAATCATCGCCTTCGTCATCACTCTTTTTAATAAATAAGGGCAAACGAATAGGACCATTAAAACCTAAAATAGATTGAACATCTCTACTGGTTTTTCTCCTATTGTTTTTAGACATGTACTGAAAAATAGAATTACTAATAAATTTATCTTCATACTTTGTAGATTCAGAAATATCATCTTCCTTATGTAACGTAGAAAATATAGGACAATGGTTATTATCTGGACTTACTAAATATCCTCCAACATTTTGGGCCACAGGATTTACTGGCACATTCAAAATTCGAAAAACATCTTTACGAGAGTATTTTCGATACAAAACAAATCCATTTTGCCAATATTCATTTTTATAAAATTCATCAAATTTAGCAATTGAATATAAAGTAGAATCTAATAGAAAATCTTTAAAAGTAGCATTTTCCAATTGTGAAACAAATTCCCTTAAAAACACAAAGCGATCACCTTCTATTTTCAAAATATCCAGATTATAAATCTCATTCACAGGAAGCAATTTACCTCCCTTTTTTTCTCTAATAAATTCAAAATTTAAATTAGAAATGCATGAGTTAATTTTCTTGTCCGTAATATGGTAACCATATGTTTCAAATATCAATTTTTCAAAATCATCTACAATAAAGCTTCCATTTTCAATTAATAATTTCAGAATTAAACTGTCTTCTACTCTTTTGGAATTATTTATTTCTTTTGAAAATAGTTCTAATAATTTTTCTTGCCGAGGCGAAAGGACTGAATTAAGCTCATCATGCATTTTCATTGCAAAATTGAAATAAGATCTAGAATATTGTACATAATGAAATGGATCCCTTGAACCATTTTTTATAAAATCCATCATCATTGGAGTCCTTCCCAATCGAAACTTCAATAAATCATAATCTTTCTTCAGGTCCTTTACATAACGCATATTGACCGAATCAATAGCACTAAAAATTTTTTCCTTGGCTATTTTATCAAAATTGATTGTAGAAACGCCTGGTATTTCAGTACTACCTGTTGACAACAATTTCCTAAGAGTATCCTTATTAAATGAAGTATCACCATAAAGTGCTATTGGGATTAAATAATTATTAGTGTGATTACCAATAAAATCTATTACAGTTAAATAGGACTTTGAATCAATCTTCCTTAACCCTCTACCCAGCTGCTGAACAAATACGATCGCCGATTCTGTAGGTCTTAACATAATTATTTGATTAACCTTGGGTATGTCTATTCCTTCGTTAAAAATATCTACCGTAAAAATATAATCCAACCTTTCAGCCTCATTTTCAGACTCTAATCTATCTATTGCAACTGACCGTTCGTCATTACTATGAATGCCGCTTAATGCAATTGTTTTTAAGCCATTTTCATTAAACTTCTTTGAAAGAACCTCAGCCTCTTTAACTTTAGAAACGAAAATCAATCCTCTTGTAATTCCATTATCAGTACCATAAAATCTAGATTTAGATATTATTTTATTTACTCTCTCATCAGAAGTTAACTTATTAAATATTTTGACATCATCCTGCTCCTTTTCATCAATTGACAAGTCTGTAACTCCGTAATAATGAAAGGGACAAAGCATTTCTTCTTCCATTGCTCGATTAAGTCTAATTTCATAAGCAATATTGTAATCGAATAATTTAAAAATGTCATTGCCATCTGTTCGTTCAGGTGTAGCAGTCATTCCAAGCAAGAACTTAGGAGAAAAATAATTTATCAGATTTAAATAGGATTGGGCTCCAGAACGGTGAGATTCATCAATAATTATATAGTCAAAATGCTTCTTATCAAACAGTAACAAATGATCTTCTTTTGAAATTGTTTGTACTGTTGAAAATAAAAAATCATTTTCTATCTCTCGCCGCTTCCCAGAGTATATTCCCATGGTTTTTATATCTCCGAATACCTGACTAAAGGTTTCCATTGCCTTACGAGCGATATTTAACCTATGTACAACAAAAAGTAATTTTTGAGGATTGAAAGCTCTAGCATCAAATGCCCCGAGGTAGGTCTTCCCAGTTCCAGTGGCCGAAATAATCAATGCTTTGGCTTTTTGATTGGCTCTCAAAATAGTCAACTGACTCAAAGCTTCAATTTGCATTTTATTAGGCTCAAAAACTTTATCTAAATTGACTTTTCTTTCTACATTCGAAAATGTTATTCTCTTTCGATTATATATTTTCTCATATTCAGTAATAAATTTTTCTGTTACTATTGTAGCAGAAGCAAAGTCTTTTTCAAACTCATCTTTGACTTTATGGATTATCTTACTATTCTCAAAAGCAGATACTTGTAAATTCCATTCTTTGTTTCTTGAAAGCGCATCTTGAGTTAAGTTGCTACTACCTACAATTAAATTATAGTGACTTTCTTTCTTGAATAAATAACCTTTAGAATGAGCATTAACGTTTGTAGAAATTCTTAATTCAATATTTTTGAATTGTCGTAATCTTTTAAGTGCTTCAGGTTGGGTAAAATCCAAGTATTGAGAAACAACTATTTTACCTTTTATATTTCTTTCTTCTGCTTCCTTTAATTCGTTAATTATTGTTGCAACCCCTGCTGTTGTAACAAAGGCCACCGATATAAAAAAGGACTCACATGTTTGAAATTCCCACAATAAAGATGAAAGAACTTTCTTTCTAGGCTCTTTGCTATTTAGTAGCAATTTAGGCTGATAAAGCAATTCAGATTCAGTGTCTTTATCTATAAAACCTGTGCGGAGGCTTTCATTAAATATATTTATAAGCTCTCCCAAGAAGTTGAATTTAATTTATCTACTATAGGAATATCTGCTGCTGCCCAATCAACCTTATAGAGTTCACCTCGTGTCAACCATTGCTCTGATATATGTTCGGTTAGATGCACATTACGAGATTCAACATTGACAATGAAGGCATGCATTTTTAAATTAAAATCTGGGTATTTGTGTTCTACTGTCAAAAAGTGCTTACCCACTTTTGCATCAATTTCAAGCTCTTCTTTTAACTCTCTCACCAAAGCTTCCGTTTGGGTTTCACCTTTTTCAATCTTTCCCCCAGGGAATTCAAACTTCTTAGATATGTAATCAAATTTGTGTTCGTTTCTTTGTACACATAGCACATGGTCATTATTCATAATTATTGCCGCAACAACTTCAATCATTCTCATTCTATAATTTACTTATTAAAGTCAAACCTTCAAATTGGATTCAAGAACTCAATCAAAGATTTATAAACTAACAAACTATAATTTAAGGAAACCAATAAGATATACAAAGACAAAGAAGAAAAAGCCTGATCAGATCTGCTGACCTTCATAGAAACACGTGCTAGAAGCAACGAATACTGTTATTTTTAAAAAAAAAAGAAAACAAAGCACGAATATTCCATATCCATACAATTCCAGAGTCTCCAATTAAGCAAGCAGCAAAACCACAACCATTAAAGGAAAAACAGTTATTCCCCCTACCCCTTAACCTTCAACCGATCCTTAAACACCTTCGCGACCTTCTCGACCTTCGGCTTACTGACGGACCGGACGTAGCCTTGATTGGGATTGTTCCAGTAGAAATCTTGATGGTAGGCTTCTGCTACCCAGAAGATATCATAGGGTTGAACATCGGTAACGATCTTACCGGCAAAGGTAGATTCATTGTAAGCGGCGATCTGGGATTCGATGATTTCCGCTTGAGCATCGTTCATGGGATATAGGGCGGACTTGTAGGACTCGCCGATGTCGTTGCCCTGCCTGTTCAGCTGGGTCGGATCGTGCGCGACGAAAAATATGTCTAAGATTTCTGAGTAGCTTATAATCTTCGGATCGTAGATCAGGTAAACCGCTTCAACGTGTCCTGTCTTGTGCGTACACACAGCCTCATAACTTGGGTTTTTGACATGACCGCCCGTATAGCCACTGATAGACTCTACGATGCCCTCTATTTGCTGGTAAGCAGCTTCTACGCACCAGAAACAACCACCGGCAACGATGGCGCGTTCCATGCCTGGAAAGGTCTGACCGGCAAGGTAGGTATCGATGTCGACGACTTCTTTCGGGCCGATGTTGGATTTAGAATCTGGGGTTGTACTTTGATTGCAAGCTTCATTTGCGAAAAGCGAGAAAAAAAGAATCAGGCTGCTGACTAATTTCATAGGTTTCAATTAAAATCATTTAAGGTAACATCAAATATTAAAGGTACATTTTCTGGAATACCGACACCCTCCGGCGGTTCATCACCATAGGCCAATCGAGCAGGTACTAATAGCATAATCTGGCCACCTTTCCCTATCAATGGAATGCCCTCTTGCCAACCTGCAATTACATTCTGCATATTGAAGGTCACATCTGTTCCACTGTCAAAAGTGGTTCCATCTATGAGGTACCCGCGATAGTCTACATCTATTTCATTGAAGGCATTGGGGTGATTAACACTGCCAGGCTCAGAAATGATGTAATGTAGGCCAGAAACTGATACATCTGCATTAAGATTGTTGGCCGCTAGGTATTCTTCGATTTCGATGATGTTATCATCAAAAACTTCCATTTCGTTATCACCAACGCAGGCGCTTAAGAGACAGAGTAAAAGCACGGCGGAAAACGAGAATTTCATAGAGTGTTTATTTATTGTATATATTTTAAACGATACGCTTCCAAAGTTAATCGATTATCCAACATCTTTAGTTGGTATAAATAAAAAAAGGGGCTCAAAATTGAACCCCTTTTAAACTGTTATTATTTTACAGCTAGTCGATTTTTATAAATCTTTTAATCTCAGCGGTCTTCCAAGCACCTAATCTAATGAGGTAGGCACCATTGTTATATTGTGAAATATCTAGATCTACGTATTTATTTAATCCATCAATCATTACTTTCTCGACCAACTCACCGAGTTGATTATAGATTAAAATTTCTCCCATCTCGCCTTCTGGCATTGTGGCAATGTCGATTGTAATTACATCTCTTGCTGGATTCGGATAGACATCAAAGGCCACCAATCCATTCTCTGGAGTAGGTGCTAAACAAGGTCCTCCCGAATCAAATTTATTAACAGTCAATGGACTTGAAATCTGATAGCATTGCGTTGACATTGCTAGGAATACATTTCCTCCGACTTCACCTATGAAGGTTCCAGTGTAGGATATTCCGTATATTCTGCAGCTTCCCGCGGCACTTCCTTCAAAATCAAAAGATGTTCCTCCAGGCACCGCCAAGATTAATCCAAAATTATCTGTTACAACCCATGCATAATTTGCTACTGCACCTGATGCCGCAAAGCTCAATACATCTGCTTGACCGTCCCCTACACAAACTGATTCATCTGTAGTTCCAGTAGAGAAGGTCACGACACCTGCGCCGACTTCTGTTTTATTTACAACGATCGAAGTTGATAAATCAAAACATCCTGTCAGATCATCAATATCATTTCCTACCGCTGCACCTCCCAATGAAGTGTGATCAACAAAGATAATATTACAAACACCTTCATCCGATCCTTCAAAATCAAACGGTGGACCAGAAGGAATCATTTCTATAATACCATCACCATCTGTAATTAACCACGTTCCATCTGAAGAACCTGAGCCAGTCACAACGACGTCAATTTCATCTGGAATTCCATCTCCCACACAGACATCTACCATAGAAGCACCACCTGGTGAGGTTAATAATACACCACCACTCACGACATCTTTCTCTACAAGTAAAGAGTTAGAAAGACTGTGACAGGTAGTCCATTTAGCAATGTTAAATCCGACGAAATAAAAGTCCATTGGTTCATTGTAACACACCTGATATATTAAGCATGAAGTTGACTTTGCATCATCTAAATCAACAGGCATTGTATGGGCTATTATCTCGATGTCTCCAGCTAAATTTGTGACAACAATATCACAAGTCGCTCCAGATTGATCCGTTACTATTAAATCAATTGGATCAGGGATGCCGTCTCCAGCACATATGGTCATCGACGGAGCACCACCATCAAAACTAATGGTTCCTCCACTGACGAAATTTTTAGTTATTGTGATCGGATTAGAAAGTGCAAAGCATCCCATTAATCCGGCGATTGATCCTCCCGTCACATAGCCATTCAGACCAGCAACATAAGAGATCGCATACAAGAAACAGGTTTCTGGACCTGTACCTTCAAAATCAAACGTCGGGCCCGTAGGAATGCTCAAAATATCTCCTGCAGCATTCGTCACTAAAAATCCTTGTACATGACTTGAAGTATTTCCATTCAAGAGTATTCCGAATTCATCTGGATGACCATCACCAGAACAAATGGTTAAATCAATTATTCCTAAATCTGTCGTTAGAGTTCCTCCTAAGAGACCATCTTTGACCACTGTAATTCTATTAGAAATATCGAAGCAACCACTTAAGGCATCTAAATTGGATCCTACAAAATCACCATCCAATGGACCGTTCCAAGCAACACAGTAAACGTAACATGTTCCTATCGAGCTCCCTTCTAAGTCAATAACATTGGACTGTTGAACTCCCAAAATGTTTCCGTTGGTATCGGTAATAATATACTCACCAAACTGTCCTATGAAATTTGATTGTTGAATGATGAAGGCATCGGATACACCATCGCTTGCGCAAATATTTAAGATATCTCCATCAACGGTAGTGATCGTTCCTGCATCTGCAACATCCTTATTTATTATGATCGGATTTGAAAGATCAAAGCAACCTTGAAGTGCTGAGATCGGCCAGTCAATATCTAGACCAGCAATGCCATCACCATAACAGATGTTATAAATCTGACATTCATCCAAACCAGTATTAGTTAAATCAAAAGGTGCCGATGTCGGCTTGGCAATGATTAAACCATCTTTATTTGTGATGATGTATTCACAGTTGTCTCCACTGTTTCCAGTAAGAACTACATCTACAATTACATCATTATTATTAAATATACAGTAAGTAGCTTCAGTTGTGCCATCGAGCAAAGTCAAACTACCACCTTCAGCACTGGTACGATTTACCGTAATAGTGTTGGATAAATCGAAGCAACCGGCAAGATTTACAATGTTGCTTCCTACCACTGCTCCACTAACGGTTTCATATGATAGGTTACGAATCAAACATACACCCACACCTGTTCCTTCAAAATCAAATGGAGGACCCGATGGAAGGTCTATAATAATTCCATTGGCATCTGTAATCACCCATTGATTTACTGCTCCGACATTACCTGTCAGACTTACATCTATTGGATCGGGGACTCCGTCTCCGACACAGATAGAAAGTATCGAACCGAAACTTGTATCCAAGGTTCCGCCATCTACCGCAAGTTTAGTAACGGTAACTGGATTTGAAAATTCGAAACATCCTGTAATATTACTTACGTTAGCGCCTATAGTTGCACCGGTAACGTTACCCGCAAATGATAGGTGCCAAATTAAACATTCACCGACATCCACCCCTTCAAAATCGTACGGTGGAGGTCCAGGTAAATCTAAAATGAGGCCAGAAGCATCGGTAATCACCCAAGCTCCAGAGCCAGCGTTTCCTGTAAGATTCACATCAACGATATCTGACTGTCCATCTCCTGAACAGATACTTGTCGTTGTTCCTCCCGTGGCAAGTACCAAAGTTCCTGCAACGGCTTCTTCTCTATAAACGGTAATTGGATTAGAAAGATCAATACAACCGCTTAAAGCGTTCGCATTTTCGCCTATTGCTAATCCACCAATTCCTCCTTCCGAAGAAAGGTGCCAGATCTGACATGTTCCAATTCCTGCAGTTTCAAAGTTAAATGGTGGGCCTGCTGGTAAATCTATAATTGTACCTGAGGCATCGGTAATGATCCATCTTGAACCACCGATATTCCCAGTAAGTGTTACATCGATAAAATCATCAACACCATCATTTACACAAACATATACATCTGTTCCGTTATTTGTGGTTATTGATCCACCTTCTACTTGGTTACGAGTTACTGTTAATGGATTAGACAAGTCGAAACAGCCACCAAGGCCAGAAGCATTGGCTCCGATCGTAGCTCCAGTCAAATTACCAGAATAAGACAAATTCCAAATAAGACATACCCCCGGACCAGCCGTTTCAAAATCAAACGGTGGAGCGGTTGGTAAATCTAATATTACGCCGTTCACATCAGTTATTAACCACTGAAAATTATCTCCACTATTTCCTGTTAGAATTACATTTAATGGATCTGGAACACCATCGCCTACGCAGATAGAGGTCTCAATCGTATTATCTGGGAAGACAAGACTACCACCCACCGCAGAAGTTCGATTCACTGTAATAGGATTAGATAGTGCAAAGCAACCTCCAAGGTTACTCGCATTCTGTCCTACAGCAAGTCCAGTTATTGATCCATAATTTACATTCCATATCTGGCAAGCTCCAAAACCTGCAGCATCAAAATCAAATGGTGGTGCTGCTGGTAGTGATAAAATATTTCCGTTGGCATCTGTAATAAACCATGCCGAAGTTGAACCGGTTCCACCGGTTGCTGTTACATCAACAAAATCAGAAACGCCATCACCTACACATACCGTAATATTAGAGCCTAGGCTGCTGCTGATTGTACTTGGATTCACATCTTCAACACTGACGCTCACTGCATTTGACAAGCCGAAACATCCAGTAATATTTGAAATGGACTGACCGACTGTAAGACCTGCTGCAGAGCCATTGGAGTTTAAATAATATATATTATAAAAACCAGCGCCCAGCGTATTAAAGTCTATCGTCGGGCTACTAGAAGTTGTAATTAAAATTCCAGCACTATCTGTAATTAACCACTGTCCAGATCCACCAGATTGCCCAGTCAATGAAAAGCTAACGACAGCATTATCGGTCGCAAGACAGATATTCCCAATCGGGCTTGTCACGGTACCAGCAACAATCATTTCTCTAATTACAGTTATTGGATTAGATAGATCGTAACATCCACCCAAACCGCTAATATTTGAACCGGTCGTGGCTCCTGAGACCGCGCCTGAAGAAGCCAGTTGATAAATGGTACAAGTTCCTGATCCTGCATTGCTAAGATCAAAGGAAGTTCCTGCTTGATTTGCTATTATATCTCCATTCGCATCTGTAATAAGATAAGTTACCGTATTTGCGGTAGGAGCTGTTGTTGTTACTTCAAAGTTTGCCATCGAAGAATTTCCGATACAGATGGAAAGACTTGTCTGACCATTTACTGAAATCGATCCAGCAACAACTTCAGTTTTATCTACTAAAATTTGATTTGACAATTCTAAACAACCGGTAAGATCTGCTGTATTCACCCCGATGCCTAGGTTGGTTGAACCTAAAGAAGACATATGATAAACATAGCACAAAGGCTGATTGATGTTGGCAAATGAAAGTGGAAGAGATTGAACTTCCAAAATGTTATTATTAGAATCTGTAATCAACCATTGTGATCCAGAACCTGTATTTCCAGTAAGTGTAGGTGTAAGGCTCATTGAAGCATTCACCCCATCACAGATAGCAAAGGTTCCTGTTCCGTCAGGCGTCGTAATTGTTCCTGCATTCACAGCAGAGATTCTCACGGTGATTCCGTTAGATCTTGCAGCACAGCCGGTGATGGTTGTAATGCTTCCGCCTACTGTTGCTCCAAAAATCTGGTCTTCATAGAAATATTCATATAAAAGATAAACCCCTTCACCAAGCGATCCAAAATCAAATGGAGGTCCCGTCGGAAGGGCTACGATATTCCCAACTTCATCGGTCATCACATAAATTTTGCTTGTACCGACTCCGTTTACTGACTCAAGGGGGATATTTGATGCCATCCCATTTTGGCCACAGAGTTCAATTGAAGAAGCTCCGTTGGATGTAATGGTAGAGGCATTTATGTTTGTTTTTGTAATACTAATAGGATTGGAAGTTTCGATACATCCGCCGACTTCAGATACTGGTAAGCCAATACCAAAGTTGGTCAAGTTTCCAGATGATCTTACCAAGTACAATAGGCACTGAGGCAAATTGATGTTGGATAAATCGATCGGTGCCGATGGTTGAACTTCCTGAATAACACCATTCATATCGGTGATGATCCAAACTTCGCCACCATTCCCACCAGAAACATTCACATCCAATAGGAATCCAGAAGCAGATCCCGAACATACGGTGTGTGTTGTCAAACCAGCTGATGTTGTGATCGAACTTGGTGTTACATTAAACTTATTTATGGTGATTGGATTTGATAATCCTACGCATCCAGGAATGCTTGATAGATTTTGACCTACCGATGGAGCGCTTGTGGCTACATCTGCACTTAGGTTATATATATAACATAGACCAGTATATGGACTTACGTCAAATGGAGGTCCTGTATTTACTTCTAGAACGTTACCACTCCCATCGGTTAATACCCAATAATTGAAGGCGCCTATATTACCAGTTACACTGGCAGGAATGATGGTATTATCGGTATTGCTACAGATAATGTATTCTGTAATGCCATTTGAGGTAACTACCCCTGGCATCGCCATTTCTCTTGTTACTGTTACTGGATTTGAAAAATCTAAGCAACCAGTTATGCCTTGGATATTAGCTCCTACGGTTGCTCCGTTTAAAGAACCTTCGTGAGCTATGTGCCATATTTGACATACGCCTACACCCGCATTTGAAAAATCAAAAGTTGGACCAGCGCCGGGAAACGAAAGGATCGTTCCTGCAGCATCTGTAATCACATACGTACTTAGTTGACTATGTGCTCCAGTCAATGAAAATGAAACTGAATTTGATCCAGTACCATTGATACAAAGATTGGTTGAAGTTTCTCCTTGATTGGTCGTCAGATTACCACCGATGGTAATTCCGTCTCCACAAGCTGAAGTAACTTTTATTTCATCGATGTCCCAAGCATGTGTTCCATATCCGTTCCCAACATAACAGTAAGGAAGAATCTCAAAACTAAAAGTAGTTGCTTGATTTACGATAAAACCAGGTTGATTGCTGAAATCAAATGTTTCCAAAGTCCAAGCCTGTGTTGTCGGAATATCTTCCTGTAAAAACACTTGAACACCATTGGCTTCAATCCTTACCGCATATTTTGTCGGATAGTTATTGGGACCACTGATACCGTTGAGGTATGAAAATTCTTCTGGAGCCAATTCAAAAAATTCTAATCCAGATAATCGCCCTTGACCCGATGGATCAGGATTCACTAGGATGTCAAATCTAATGGCCTGCTGTAAATCCTCTTGAAAGAAACAACCAGCATAAGCATTCACACACATCGCTACAGAACCATTAACTCCTACCGTACAAGAGTGCGGATTAAAGTCAGGATGGTTTCGATAAAGATTAGGCGTCACCATGCTTAGTTGTGAGCAACCTTGTGAATTAAAAATATCGGGAATAAATTCCTCATAACTATAGTTAGAACCATCGTTAATATTGGAATAGCATTGATCCATGGTCCAGTGGACATAGGATGGATTTCCAGCAAAGCAAAGTGTAACACTTAGCATGCAGAAAAAGAACGTCGAGTAAATTTTAGACAGTCGCATCATTTCCTTGATTGTCATTGTGTTTTAGGTAAAAGCTAGTAAAGCCGCTTATTAGATAAGCAGCGAATTTCTTTCACTATTTTTTGGAATAGATGACTTAAAGCCTATAAAATATGGGAATAGGTCATCGGTTATACTGTTGGGAGACAGCTAATTTCATATAAAGGTAAATAATAATATGTTAATACAAAACCTAATTTAAAAATTAGGAATAACCTTAATATTTGATAGCAATCTTATACTTATAAGTCTGGTAAGAAAGCACAAAGGTAAATCGCAAAACCGCAGTATTTTGGAGATTACTCCATTATGCAAGATAGCATACACAACAAAAGGAAAGCCGCCCTCTAAAAGAAGGCGACTTAATTCCAATTTCCAATCTGCTATGCTCTTTACTTTATATGACAAAGCGTTTTATTTCATTTGCAAAAACTCCTTTAAGTTTGGTTGCTGCATCTAGTGCTAGAGACTCATTCGACGGGAATGGTCGAGGATTGCCTCTCAATCTGTTTCTTGTATTTGACGTAAGTGCCCGCTTATCTCCTCGGAAACTACAGCTGAAGTCTTTAAAGTTTGACTCCACGGAAAAGTTCTCAGCCTTCATTAACTCTTTGGTTCTTGCATCGTAAAATTTGATGACTCCACCAACGGTTGCTGCTTTGGTTCTCTGAACTTCTAATATATCTGCAAAAACCCAAACCATTCTCGGCTTCTTGATATCATTACCAAGAGTATCTTTGGCAACGTTACCATTAGAGTCATAGAAATATTCAAATCCATCTTGCACTTCTTCTTTCTCCTGAAATTCTCTGACACGCTCTTGTTCTGGGCTTACTGCAAATTCTCTAATTTCAATCTCAGTTACTAAATCAACGGTATGGTTACTTGGTGCCAATGAATAATACTTGGTCCACCGATCGTTCAATGATTGGATATCTACCGCTAGCATCACTTGTTCAAAGCCGACAGGCATACTTACCAAAGATCTGTTTTCACTTCTCAATAATACTCTTGTCTGGCCGAGGTCTAGCGCGTCACGCTTTAGATCTGCAACATCCTCATAATGTCTATAGTGTCTATTAACTTCACCCAATCGATCATAGGCTTTTCTTGCGGCCCATTTATCACCGGCTTCAGCTCTGCTCAAAAAGTCTTTGGCTACCTTATAATGATAAGCCGCTGCTTTTTTGGAAGTCACATGCATTAAACCTTCTACTTCTAGATATTTAAAGTTGGCCTTATATCCATCCTTACCGATCAGGGGCAACAATGGTCTAAGCGCATCTTGTCTATGTTTTATATCTGCATAAATATTGAAGATTTGATCAAAATTTTCTGGACGGTTCTTATCAGATAAAAATTTTACTTCATCCAAGTCTCTTCGTAGTGCCTTATGAAAAGCCTCTTCTAGGTATTTAATTTTCTTGGTTGACTTTCTTGCATCTCCAGATAGTTTTCTCTGTGCAAGTTGGATAGCGGCTTCGTAGTCTCCTCTTTCGACCATCTTATTTAATGAGCTGCAACTGCTTAATAAGCATATTGTCAGGATTGTGTAAAATAATTTTTTCATAGCCGTTGATTTTTATTTGATAATGTGTTTACCTATAAGTCGGTTGATTTAACCCGAACGTTAACTTGAAAACCTTACTTTAAGATGTATTTAACAGAACTAAGGTTTTCTTAAGGAAACGAAAACCACATTTTATTCGTTACGCCACCCCTATTAATATCATATGCGAAATAATATTATGCTTGGTGTGACTTTATATGCTTACCTTTGTCAGAATTACGAGAATAATCTCATAATAAAACCATATACCTGATGTTCGCAAAAAAGAACGTATTCTTATATCTAGCCTTTATTTGTTTTAGCCTAAGCTCTTGTAGTCAGGCCCCAAGCTCACAGACGAAACTTCAGTTTCTTCCTGGAACTGCGCAGAGTGCGCCAACCATTATTACTTATAATACGAGTAATGGAAAAATGGTACAGCATTATCTAAGAGAAGGTCAGTGGACAAAGTACGACGCTTTCCCTTCACCGAAAGTTTCAATAAAAGGACCATTAAATGTAAAGTATCTTCCAGGGGGACCAGGAGAACTACCTAGCCTTTTTGCATCCAATAATAAAGGAGCTTTCGAATTTTTCTACCTACAAGATGGGGTATGGAAAAAGAATGATCTTTTACCAGCCGGTAAAGCGAGTTTAAATTCAAAAGATGTTCATGTAGAATTTACGCCATCTATTGCAGGCAATCTTGCTTTCATCAGTGCATTTTCTGCTGATGGAAAAGAGTTTTCGTTTTATGAAATTAAGGATGGTGCTTGGGTAAAAAATACAAGCATCGATCAGACTTTAGACTAGGACGCTGTAGCGCAAATAAAAATACAAGTAAAAAGAAAAGAACCTATGCCCGTGCATAGGTTCTTTTTTTTAATCAAAATTAGTAGACAACACCTAAACCTAAAGACTAAAAAGGAACGTATTTAAAAATACCTTTCACGTTCCTCGTCTCATCTTATATAAGGTGTTTATTTCTAGATTGTGACCATAATACCCTAGTATTATTTTACGACCCAGATTTTTCACAGCCTAGAATACTTTTATAATTGTTTCACTCAACATACATTTGTCATCAACACATATTTGAATGATGTACATTCCAGCGCTAAGAATGAGGTTTTCAATTATGATGATTTGCTTACCAGTAAATAACTCCTTCTCTTCATAGTATACCAGATGCGAGTTGGCATTTATAATTTTTACATGGCTTGTTTTATTGACGTTAGAATTGACTACGACGGATATTCGATCAATGAAAGGATTGGGTGTCACCTTCCCTATTTTTATTTCACTAAATTCCTTGTATTCATTTTTTGTAGCTCCAATTTCAAACTCATCACTAAAGGTTCCACATAAGCTATCTTCCATTCTTAAAAAATACTTTCCAGCCATTGCATTTTGTAAAATTGAATCCTGAGAAGTAAACCCATCAGGTCCAACCCATTCATAAGTAAAGGGTCTAAAGCCGGTAGTAATGTCTGGGATTATTTGCCCATCAGGAGAATCAAGAAACTCGGCATAATAAATATGAAATCTCATTTTCTCAGATGAAACATGCGCTCTTTGACCAAAGACACTTGTTTGGAAAATTACAACAAAAAATAGACAGAGCCATTTCCATGTACCTTTTGTAAACCAATCAGAAGATATTACAGAAACCATATGTAAAAATTTAAATCAAATTATAAGTTAACGATATTCTATCTAAGAGGCTAGGAATGAAAACATCACCAGTCTCTTATACTAAATTTCGAAGCTTGTATATTTTTTGGTTTCAATTGCCCTTACTCTGAACAACTCGGTAATGTGTCATACCTTAGTGGCGTAGATCAGCAACCTGAGAAACAAGTACACATTTAAACTCCCGCGATATTTAGAAACTATATTTGACTCTTAGATAAGTCGCTTGCAAGGGAGAGTTATAATTCTGCGCTTTCGCAAATACAAGTTGCCCAACCAAACTCAGATCCCAATCCTCAGCCATAGACAAACTCAGATTAGGCGTAAAAAATAAGGGGTGATTTTCGTTTGGACTGTAGATGATTGATAGGCCACCGTTGATCAGTGGATTTAAAGGAAAGGAAGAACTGACGACCAAAGAATGTCGATAAGGATAAAGATTCCTTGCCGATAACTCGAAGCTAAAGAGCTCCAGAATATTTCCACTTTTCTGCCCTGCACCATTGTAAAGGTATCCTACAGATAAAAATAAACTGTTTTCAAACTGATACTCATAGCCCAGTGTTAAAGCCAGTGCATTCTCCCGATCTTCATCCAATGAATAAAAGTAACTGGTCTCCCCCTTAAACGAACCATTACCGATGTTACCAGCCCAACCTCCTCCAAGTACTAAGTCTTCCTTGTGATAAGCTCCGAGTATCTGTATATCATAGGAACCCTTATTAAATTTCCAAAGTAATCCGACGACAGATTTTTCAGGATCGGCGGTCAACTTAAAGGCTAGTTCGATGCTAGAAGCATAGCCCGTATATTTCCTCACCAAGATGGCATCACTGCCCGGCCTTTCCTCGTAATCAAAATCTGTGAATGCAAATGCATTGAATAAATCATTGGGATTCCAGATAGAGGATATTCCCCAGTTTATTCTTTGGCGACCGACCTTCACTTCGTAGTCACCTTTACTGTATTCAACATAAGCTCGATCAATGATTGAATGTCCGACAACTCCGGGCCTGTCTAACCATACTCCAGATAAATCGAATACATCATTACCTGTCGCATTGATATCCGGTCCATAGTTAGGGTTTAATTTGACGGACTCCCCTAAAAATAATCTTGTCCGTAATCCGGCTTTTATCTGCCAGTGATCTCCAATGAAGTGTTTATAATTTAGTCGTTGGTGAATTAGGTTATCATTGAGCGGTGAGATAAGACCAGGGTTATCAAAAAATACAATGGACTGAAGATTCTTTACATAGCCTGTAAGAAACCAATTCTTTTCTTTTTCCTCTTCTTTTTTCGGTTCTTTTTCCTGACCAAGGCCTTGAGTGAAAGTTCCAATCAAAAGCAAGAGGATCATGAATAAAAGCTTTGGATAAATCATCTATTTGGTGATGTCTGATTCAACCTTTCCATCTTCAATGGAAATGACTCTTCGCGCACGTTCAATGACTCTTTGATCATGTGTGCTGAAGACAAATGTTATATTCTCCTCCTTATTTAGTCTAGACATTATGTCTAATAGATTTCTCGTGGAGCTAGAATCAAGATTGGCTGTCGGCTCGTCCGCTAAGATAAATTTTGGCTTGGGAGCTAGGGCGCGAGCAACGGCAACCCGCTGCTGCTGGCCACCAGAAAGTTCAGTTGGTCGAACATCATATTTATCTGAAAGTCCTACTGCATCTAGTAATTCTTTGGTTCGTGCAGCTCTCTCTTTTTCTGATCGATTTTGCAATAGCATGACGAATTCCACATTCTCTTTAGCGGTAAGTACCGGAATAAGATTGTAAGATTGAAATACAAAGCCGATGTTATTTTTTCTAAAATCAATCATCTCATTGCCCTTCAATGAAGCAAGGTCTACCCCGTCGATTACAATGCTTCCTTCACTTGGTTGGTCTAGTCCGCCGATGATATTCAACAAGGTCGACTTCCCCGAACCAGAGGGTCCCACAATAGCGGTGAATTCTCCTTCCGTAATTTTTATATCTACGCCTCTGACGGCATGGACGGGGACTTTGGATTCGTCGTAGGTCTTATGTAGACCTTTTGTTTCAATGACAATATTGTTCGACATGCTTTTTGGTTTAAATGGTACGTAAGGCTTGAACAGGTTTTAATTTCACAGCCTTTCGGGCCGGATAAATAGAAGCGATGACAGCAGTCAGCATAATGGCAAATCCCACGACAAGGTAAGAACTGAAGGAAAGTGTCGGATAAATAATGGTTGCTATTCCGAATTCTTTCATTCCATCTCCCCAAGCACTCAGATCAAACCCCTTATCACCGACCATAACAATGGTTAACCAGGCCAGGATCATACCGATCGGCCCGCCTATCATCGCAAGCATAATGGTCTCTAAAACGATCATAAAAAAGACCTTTGTTTTGTTCATGCCGATGGCCATGAGCATCCCTAGTTCCTTCATCCGCTCTAGCACGGCCATGAGCATCGTATTAATGATTCCAAAAATAAGCGCTAGCATAAATATAGTAGTCATGATAATCAGACTCAATTTACTTTGTGATTCAAAGAGTGCCAGGTCAGGACTCAGCGTCGTATACGACTCGACCAATTGTGCCGGGAATTTCTCTTGTAATGCTTGTGTTGTTTCTTCTATGATTGAAAGATCATTTACCAGTACAGCAAACTCATGCACGGTAGACTCGGGCAAGTTGGTCAGGCGTGCTAGATCCTTTTTTCGCACAAATACATTGGTCTCATCGAACTTGGCATTGTTGGTTTCATATATTCCGAACACCCGAAAAGCGGCGGAGGTTATTTCTTGGTTTACATCTTGGAAGGTGAGCACAACCTTAGATTTGATTTTAACGCCCAGCTTCTCTGCTGTTTTGGCACCGATCAGAATGGCGTTCTTTTTCCCTTCAGGCAAATAACTGCCATCGATGAGTCGCTCCGAGAGATTGGAGATTTTTTTTTCCACTTCGACATCAATTCCCATGATGTTTACACCGAGACCATTTTTTGATGAAGCGACCATTCCGGTGCTTAAAATTCTGGATGAAAATTTATCAATGGCTGGATCCGAAGCGAGTGCATTGGAAACATTTTCTGGATTTTCAATAAAATATTTTAGCTCCTTGTCTGCAATAAACTTAGGGTTATGAACCTGGAGATGGGAAGTCTGTGTATTGATGCCATCTTCTATGTAATTTTGAATCATTCCCTGATTGAAAGAAAGTAAAAATAGCAGCGCCCAAATTCCGAGCCCGATGGAAATTACGACCACCAGACTTCTCAATTTATTTCTCCATATGTTTCGCCAAGCGAGTTTTACTAACATCATTGTCTCATGGCTTTTACGGGGTGAAGAGATCGAATTTTAAAAAAGGGATAAAGGGAGAGAATGCTCACAATCACAAAAATGGTTATGCCTTGTTGGATGAATACCCCATGCTCAAAAGCGGCAGTAACCACAGCTTCAATTCCAAAAGAATCATAGGCGGTAGCCATATCGCCGGTAAGTGCTACTGGATTAGCATAAAGATAATAGACGAGTGGTAAGGCTGAAAGTATTCCCGCCAAAACTCCAATCGCTGCAAGCACCATAGTCTCAAACCAAAGCATCAGAAAAATCTGCCATTTCTTCATTCCTATCGACAAGAGCACACCGAATTCATATTGTCGCTCTTTTAACATCATAAGTAGGGTTCCGAAAATCCCGAAAGAAATTAAAATATATAGGATGTTCAGGAATAAAGCTCCACCGGCGGAATCTATTTGACGAGCAGAAACGAGATCGGGAATCAATTCTTCCCAGTCCATTACTTCATACTTCTCTGTACCAATGGTATTTTTCAGATTGGCTACTATTTCTTTAACCTGTTTTGGCCTATTTGTATCAACAATGAGATTGGTAATTCTCCCTTCTGCTCCATACAGATACTGTGCACGATCGAGCGGAAGATATACCATACCATCATTCAGTTCAGGCGAACCAAATTCAACAAGTCCTTCCACTACATACTTACCTGCAGCATTCACACCACGGAATCCTTGTCCAATCATAACGAGGGTGTCCCCGACCGTTATCTTCAGATAATCTGCTAGACCAGCGGCAATGATGGCACCTTCACTATTTTCTCCAAAATAAGTACCAGCGGTAATTTTTTTTGAAAGTTGGGTAAGTGCATCTTCTTTGACGGGATCAATACCTACGACCAAAACTCCTTTGGTTTTTACTCCATGTGAACCTAAGGCAAAACTCTCCAAGCGAGGAACCACGGCTTGAATATCTTCCTGAGAATCTGCCAAGTTCTGCAGCGCCTGATTAAATTCCATGCTCTTATTCAGAGAGAGATCTTCCCAGTATCCTTTTTCATGAATCTGCGCATAACCAAAAAAGTTACTTACCACAGAATTGACCACATTATCCCAGGTACCTTTTTGCATACTTTTCATAAAGGTCGCAAAAAACACGGCAAAAAGAATCGAGCAGACCGTGATGATTGTCCGTCTTTTATTACGCCATATATTTCTTCGGGCAAGTTTGAAAAGTTGCAGCATATTTTATCGAACGCGTTTCATATTTTGAACGGTAAAGAATTTTTCTTGGAGGTCTACATCAAACTCGATATCCTCATATGTGATGACCGTTTTATTTCCCTCTTCATCTGCAGGAACCAGCTCTAGTTTGGTGGTTAAAATTCGACCACCCATTTCTTGCACATCTTTGCCGAACATAGAGTTCACTAAGTAGTCATCTTCATCATAGAATTCACTTTTCATTTGGAGGTAATTTTCTTTATCAATCCACATTTTCATTTTACCCCAAACTACCGGCGCCTCCGGTTTTGGAGTGAATTCAATGATGTAACAATTACGCGCTTCGATTTCCTCCATTCCTAGCAATTGATGATCATAGTCTTCTACGATAGATGACTGCCTAACGAGGTCATCATTGGTAAAATCAGAACCCATTAATCGTTGCATCATCATGGAAGGAGGAAGCTTGATCACTTTTTCAATCGTCGGTTGCCAATTCCATATTTCTTTGTCTCGTTTGAGAATGGACATGCCCTTGTCTCTGGCTGGTGCAGTGATAAGCATCAATGAATACTGTTCACCGGAAGCCCAAGTTTTCATGGTCACTGTTCTCGACCAGTCAGGGCGGATGATCTCCATAGACATGGTTGCCGTGCTTGATTGACCTCGCAATTGATCATTGGCTTTTTGGACAATTTCTTTAGGGTTCATTTCAGCTTGCGCAAATGTGTTTGTCAAAGCCAAAGGAAATAGACAGAATGTAACGACGGATAACTTGAAGAGAAATTGTTTCATTGTGAATCTTTTAATCTATAACAATCATTATAAATTTAGGGTTTCCACTAAGGTAAGAAAAAAGTCATTTGCATGAAAATGCACAAGAACCTAAAGAGATAAGCATTCTAAATATTGTTTCCTACTATCGTTCAACAAAATGTTATGAAGCCAAATAGCGATCAGCAGATTTTTAATGGTTCATGCGGAAGCATTTTATATTAAACCTGTAGGCTCATAAAAAAAGCCACCCTGGCGGGCGGCTTCTACTTTATGTTATTCTAGCTAAGAATTCTATCTCTCAATGACGATTCTTTCAACTATTTTTTCAGCTGAATTGAGATCTTGAATTTCAAGCAGGTAGATTCCTGCAGGAAGCGTTGATACTCTTATTAGATTTGTATTTTTAGCCGCACTCATTAAAGCTCCTTTCAAGTCATATAGATTCACCTTAAATTCCAATGGACCATCGACCTCAATTTTTATTACATCCGTTGCAGGATTTGGATAAATCTCTAAGCTTGCATTGGTAAGGTCATGTGTTGATGATACGAAGTCTACTCCATCGCAATCTTCATCTATGTCATTGTCAGGAATATCATCCGCCTCAGGATTTATACCAGCGTCCTCATCATTGCAATCATCCGCTAAAGGAAATCCATCTTGATCAAGATCATCATCAAGCGATAGTGCATTACAATCATCATCTAAACCGTTGTAAGGAATTTCTGTTTGACCGGGATTGACGTTTGGATTATTATCGTCGCAATCAGTTCCTTCAAAAACTACGGCCTTTGAAAAATTGTTATTGATAATATCAACTTTAGTTTCAGGATCACCAAAGGTATCCTCATCAGCATCCGCAAATCCTGAAGTTGGTAATTTGAAAGTAAACACATGTCGACTTTCTGCTCCTGTAATATAAAGACTACTGTCAATCACGGCTAAATCAGAATAACCACATGCAGTGCCCCATGGATCCAATGGCGGACCGATATCACAATTAATAAAGCCTATGGAAAAAATGGAGTTATCAATTAAATCTATTACAAATAATTCGTTATTAGATTTTCCTAATAGTTTATCAGTTCCTATAGATACAAGAGCTCCTTCCAATTCTACTCCAGGTAAAGCAATTGACTCGACTTCATCGTTTGTTGTATTTATTTTGTAAATAACATCTCTAGCTGTGGCATATATAAAACCATCATTCAATGCCATTTGATCTGCGCTAAAATCAAATCTCCAGTCTTCAATAATGAGTTCTGGATTAAGGGATAGATCATTTAAATTTAATTTATAAATAGATTCATAATCCCTATAATATATACTAGTCTGAGTCACTACTAAAGCTGACGGAAAAGATATATAGTTTGCGACCATTTCAAGTTCAGCATTTGGGTCGTTTCTGTTTACTCTTCTGATGGAACGATGTCCTTTGTGCACAGATAAATAAATCCAGTCATCTGTTAAATACATATCACTGAAAGTGAGTGTGGTATCAAAAGACATTATCTCCTGTATATCGGTCACTTGAGTATTGCAATCATACGAGGCAATGACGATGTCATGTGAAGTTAGTATATACAATCGTCCATTTTCACTTGTTATTCCATGTAGGTTTGCCAATGGTTCTATAGGTGTAGAATATACCAGCTGCGGATCTTGAGATTGAAGCTTACTTATGATAAAAACTAGAAGTAAGATTGAGCCGATTCTTTTCACTATAATTCTTTTATGGTTTGAGTTTGAATGCAAAAATTATTTGACAGAGTGCCTAGGGCAAACAAATTTTGTCAATATCTATTGACAAATGTTATCAAAATGAGATGTGTTGCAAATTGCATACACTTTATACCTAATTCATCTAGTCCACACTAAATATAAGGTGTTTTAGATGATTCTACTAAGTCCGAATCTTCCTCCCAGCACTTTGATTTTATGAATTTGCTCCAGGGTATATGAAATGTCATTTAATCCTATTTTATAATTGAGTGCAGAAATAAAAGTAAATTTCTCTGACAAATGAATTTTGCAACCTAGGCCAGGTTCTATTGAAACCATGGCAATAACGAAATTAGAATTTAAAAAAACTTGTGTATTGATTAGCGACTATGCAAAAAGTTTAATTTTATTTTTTGATTTACACCAATATATGTAGCCCATTATAAAGCTAAGACTGGAGGAATTTTCTTTTCATAGATCTCAAGCGCTTTCAAATGGTTTATTAAGTTGCCGATTAATGCATCCATATAACTGACGCTTGCAGAATAGCCTTATCTTAAAGTCCTCACGGTATCCTCCCTCATCTCAAAATTAATCGTAGGATGTGGGATATGTCCATAGCAAACATAATGCCTCAATTCATACAAGGAATTAATGGTCTGCAGCGCTGCGTTTTTTTGGAACGGTGGGATTGCTGGACAATGGAATTTCACTTTTATCATAGAGGTCCCAATATTTTTTAGGAACAGTTAAAGGTAGGTGTGGTCTAGAAAACCCTAATCCCATGAAAAAGGGTTTTGTCGGATTGAGATAATCTAGTGAGCGTTTTTTCAGCCAACTTATTTTGTTTGTGCACCATCATAATACATGGTGTCATGTACATCGGCAGCCTCCCATGCCGGCCCCATATTCCATCCATCTGCATATCAAATGGGTTTTATTTTTAAAAGGGAATCCCTTTTTCTTTTCTGTGATTCATTGACTTCTGGACTTATGTAAAAGGTCTCCCCATCTCTTTTAAGCCAGTCCTTTTTAAGGTATCGCGCTGGTCGCAAATCTGGTTCGTCCCATGAAATAGAGTCTGCCATGTAGTTGTGAAATATTTTTCCGAGATTAACGGTATGGTAACCATTTTTAGAAAAGTGCTGCGGCATGGTCACTGCATCCGGGTTGATCTCTCTAAATTTATCCCCCAGATGCCAAACCCTAGTAGAGTCAGGTCTAAGCCCAGTCATTAGACTAGCTCTCGAAGGAGCGCAGACGGCAGATTGCCAGAAGGCTTCTCTGAAAGTAATTCCTTCCGAAGCAATTTGATCAATGTTCGGAGAAACAACGATGCTATCATCATACACACCTAAGGTAGGCCGTAGGTCATCAATTGAAATAAATAGAATGTTATGATTCTTCTTAAGTGTATTGTCTTGAAATTCACATCCCATTGAAACAGTGAAGCCAACAAAAATGATTATGATTAAAAAAGGGATTCTACGCATCGGGAAATGGTATAAATTTAATAAATCGTTCCTCTGCAAAACCAAAAATTTAATGGGGAACTCCAGATCAAGATCCAATTATTATTTATCCCAAAAAATCTTATTTGAAAACTATTCAAGCTCTAAATCTAATTGCATTTTATAATTCTAAATTACTAAAGATATAGGTCTTGGGCGATGAGTAAAATAAATTTGACTTAATTCAATCTTTCTTAAATATCTTTCCCAAGTTATTAGATATATCTTTAATCGATATCTCCTATCATTGGTCCTTTCATAAGCATAATCAAAACATAACCTTGCCCACTGAAATTAGAAACAGGCCAGACCATAAAAACGTTCTCCCCCAATTGTATCGAACCAAATTGGACAAAATCAGCTCATCAAATTCTGCGGTTGTTATCAATTGATGCATCGGTATAAATTTTAAAAAAGTAGACAACCACAATAAGAAAACGAACACAGCGCTGAGGATTGTATACCAAGTCACCTCCTGCCAAAACTGGAAACCAATGATGGCTAGTTGTCCGAGCATCAATGGCATAACGATAAAGGTCACTTGTACTGTGTATTTATCATGCCACCGCTTCAAATTTTCTCGGGTATAGAAAGTGAAACTAGGATACACCACTAGCTGCACCATCCAAATTAAAACAAACAGGCCTGCATCAAAAAGAAGTCGAGTTATTGCAATGGACATTTTACTTATATTATTATGTGAAAGCTTTCGTGATGTTTACCATTAGGAATATGTGCTAGATTTGCTTTCGAAAAATGCTGAAAACTATGATGAACTTTTAATTACAAAACTAATGAAAGAATGTTATCAGGAAGTAGCATCATCTGTTAGTTTCCAGTGATATTCGGTATGTACTTTTTTCAAAATGAGGAAAAAAGGAATCCACCAGATGAAATCATTGGTAAAAAGTGTGTAAATAAACTCAAAGGGAACGATGCCTTGTAAGTAGTTGAACAGGAATCCAATAGGACCGAAAATTTTGCCTAGAGCACCAACAGCTACAATCGGCCAATGCCTCATCGGATCGTAAGATGCCCACCAGTAACCTAAGCCATATACGCCGATGACCATTCCCATCCCTTGCCACACCATGGGGTGATTCAGAGGTTCCATTCCTACTAAATTGAAGAAATGATTAGGAAACAAGACGACCCAAGCGCCCCAAGCAAGATTATAGATCGCTGCAAGACGTAAGGTAAGTTTCATATTGGGAGCTGTCATAGATTAATTCTTAGTTGTACTGATGTTTATTATGCATTTGATATTAAAAACATAGCAAAGCGCACTTTGTTTAACGACACAAAATTTTAAGCGCCATATTTTGCGTTTTATTTTCAATAATGAACTTTAATGAATTTGTACGCTTGATTTCATCTACCTTTTTTTAGCGCAAGGACTGTCGGCACAATACTATATAAGCACAAAGGGAAAGCCATTGTAAATGTGGATGGAGATACCATACCGTTAGGAGGTATGGGATTGGGCGGATGCAGGGTTCAAGAAGTTTATAGGTTGCAGTTAACTTCATTTGCGACAGCGCAACATGAAATCGGAACTAAAATTAATGAGCTCATTGGTGAGGGAAATATTGAATTATTTTATGAGGCCTGCTTATCAAATCATGTACGCAAATCAGACGATGATTCGCTAAAATCTTAGGGATTAATTCTATCAAGGTTGAAATGTATTACACGCTATTTACTTTACAATAGAAGACGATCCGATACTAGGAGAAGATACTTTGTTGGATAAAGAATTTTTATTTACTAGAAGGATTAGTCATTGCATGGAATTGGTAGCCAATGAAAATAATTGAATCTATACCTGATCTCTTATCAATTATAAAGAGCCTAGTATATCAATCACTTTTAGATTTATGGAATGGGAATGGATCTGAACCGACGGTTGAATTTGCGAAAGCGACTTTAATAGACTTGAAAGCAAAACTGAAAACTGGATTTTTAAAAGGAGGTCGTTGATGCCATGTTCCGATAAGATCAAACCAACAAAACTTTGCCATTTGCGAAGAACACCCTACCCAGGTTGATAGATGAAAACGAAAAGACATTCCACCAATTTCCGCCATACTAAAAGACCACCCTAAGTACAATTGTACTAAGGGTGGTCAACTATTTTCTAATTTTGAAGATGTTTCAATACACTTTCAAAGTAAGTCTTGTTCATCTCAATAGGAATATTAATGTTATCAAATTTAACGATGAATTTATTCTCACTCTTCTTAAACCACTCAATTGAAACATCTTCAATTTGCTGCTGAGGTTCATTCATTTCAATCTACTTTATAGTCCAATGGCATAATAATATTTTCCCGGAATGTCTTTATAAATTCCCTCGAGCATATGCCCTCCCTCTTCACCTTCTATTTTATCCAAAAGATCCTCTAAATCTTTAACTTCTTTTTTGTCTACATGGGTTATGATAAATCCATCCCTCATCTGCGTTTGCTTACGAATTTTCCCAGGGAATATCTTCTGCACCAAAACACCAGATTTAATATCTAGATCATCCTTTATCTTTTGAGGTATGTTTTCCATCCGTGCGCCATAGACTTTGAGAAGTTTACCGGCTTCTTTGCTAAGTTCTGTTGTATTGCCATCTCTAGAATTTAGTTTGACCTTATAAGACTTTTCCTTTCCATTTCTATTAAGTAAAATTTCGACTGTTTCGCCCGGACGATGCTGGGCAATTGCTCCTTGCAAGTCGGAAGATGTAAAGATATCTACATTATTTACTTGCAGAATAACATCACCTTCTTTTATACCTGCCGAAGCCGCTGCACTTTTGTCCAATAGGCTATCAACATAAACTCCTTGAAAAACTTCTAAAGATTTCTCCTTTGAAAGTTTACTGTCTACAGTTTTTATCATCACACCTAAAACGCCTCTTTGTACGGTGCCATATTCCATCAGATCAGCAATTACTTTTTGGACTATGTTTGAGGGAATGGCAAACCCATATCCAGAAAAGCTGCCAGTTGAACTTGCAATTGCAGTATTAATTCCAATTAGTCCACCATCCAAATTGACAAGCGCTCCTCCACTATTTCCTTGATTAATAGCTGCATCCGTTTGGATAAAGTTTTCAACAGCATACTTGTCTTTTAAAATATTGATGTTTCTACCCTTTGCACTAATGATTCCTGCGGTGACGGTAGAATTGAGTCCCATTGGATTTCCGACCGCCATAACCCATTGACCTATTTTCACGTCATCAGAGTTCATTAAAGGAACGGTAGGAAGTCCATCTTGCTCAATTTTCAATAATGCTAAATCTGTAGAAGGGTCATTACCTACAAGAATGGCCTTGTAATTCCTATTGTCATGCAATGTGATTTCGATATCATCGGAATTATCTATCACATGATTATTAGTAATGATATAGCCATCTTCACTTATTATGACCCCTGATCCAGAACCTACTCTAGTGGGAGATTGCTGATTCCACTTTTTGCCATTGTTTGGGAAATAAAATTCCTGCTTGTAATGGTTACCAAATAAGTCTTTGAAAGGATCTGGAATTGTTCCAAATTGAAAATTCCCATTAGATTTAGGAAACAACTGAGTAGACCTTATATGAACTACACCATCTAAAACATTTGTTGCTGTTTCATTAAAATCCATTGGAACAGGGTTACCATCAGAATCTAAAGAGAATAACGCTTTTTGCGAAGGCACTTTATTAATGTGCTCGATCTTTATTGACGGATCGTCTTTTTCAAAATAATTTAAAGCTCCGTAACTTGATAGACTTACAATTAATGCTATCAAGCCCGAAAAGATCATACTTTTTTTCATTGCTAAATATTTTAATCGTTAGAAAATAAATTAAAGAAAAAACTTGTTTTGAAATCTAGGTTTTACTTAACGACAATCTGCTTCGAGGGCTTTTCTTTCGCCTCTTCTTTTTTTGCCAACTTAATAGTCAATAAGCCATTTTTATAAATTGCTTCTATTTTCTGATTGTCGACAAATGAATTGTTCAAATTGAAACTCCTATGAAATCGACTGTAATTGAATTCTCTTAATGAGAAGTTTCTACCTTCCTTTTCAGAGTCCTGATGTTTGGATTCTCCAGAAATCATAAGAATATTATTCTTCAATTCTACCTTGAAGTCTTCTTTATTCATTCCAGGAGCTGCCAGATTTATAAGAATGTGGTTACCTTCATCCTCAATATTGACAGATGGTAATGTAAAATTGTGATTATTGAAATTTCGATTTTTCCAATCGAAAATGTTGTTCCAATCGTCTTCAAAAAATCTTGAGACCGTCGGAAGTAAATTTGATTTTACTGGTAACATGACTTAAATTTTTTAAAAGTTATAAAATGAATTTCATCTAATATTAATCAATGTTTATACCAAGCCAAATAGGATGTCATTTTTTCAGTTTTAGCTGACAATTTTTCTGAAGATTTAAGTCAATTTTTCATGGTAGTCAAATAATTACTTTTTTGCATTTATTAGATTGGCAATTCGCAGTGCAGGCGATAGCCGATGATTTTGGTATTATTTCACCACTATCAGAGCACACTAATTAGTAATTTTACATGAATCGATTTGTGCTTACAACTTTGGTATAAGGGATTTTCTTCGAAAAACTTTTATTGTTATATCATATTTATTTAGATGATTTTTCATTAGATAGTTAAGAGCTTTAGATAAGGCCTATGGAGAAGAATTTGGATTAAAGTCCAAGTCTCTTACAGATTTAGAAATGTCATAGTCTTATTTTAATCCGTAAAACATCTCCACATATTGTTTTTGTAAAAGAGGTTCTTTGCCTGTAACCTTACTTCCAGTTGTCTTGTCAGCCGTTCTGAGAGAAAACTTATAATCCCTTTATTTAATAAGCTTTCTCTATTGCAATCATCAATTATATTTAATACTAGAAATGTCCTGCCATCATCTAAGCTGTCGCTCATGAAATCCATACT
>ENA-ORXT01001270-ORXT01001270.1-marine-metagenome-genome-assembly--contig:-NODE-1270-length-34790-cov-10.418662_pt1 | contig 34790 bp, 29 predicted proteins | sample MGYA00237868_ERZ511482 | MGnify/ENA metagenome assembly ERZ511482 | reverse complement strand
CGATGGATTCAAAGCCTTCGTCTGGTCATCGGTGTTGAGCTATAACCTGATTCGCGTGGTTCGGTTTTCATCCGCCTAAGCAGGGAAGTCATCATCCAGGTCGTGAAAATCGTGCTATTTCGCGCAGTGCGACGGACCGTTATGCTCTTAAAACAGATGAAAGAGAGAAAATCGTACCACCTGACGCTAAATCTATGACAATGACGACCTTACTCAACTTCGTACCGCAGCTCTGGCAGGTAGAAATTCGCTGCCAAGCTAAAAAGCATGCTTTGTAGATGGGCACTAATTACTTTTAGTTCTTTAGCCCCAATATCAGACATTTGGTTTTTAGCGTAGATGGTCATCAAATAAATATAATCCGCATCCGCTGAGTAGAAAATAATCCTTGCGCCACCTCGTTTGCCACGACCAGTGCCGGACCAACGAATTTTTCGAACGCCACCACTACCCTTGGATAACATCTCCGGACTTAGGGTTGGCTGCAATCCAGTCAATAAATTCGTTATATTCGACATTGCTCCAAACAGAAGGCCAGTTGCGAGTGAATGGCGCTAATTCGATCACTGTATCCATAGTAACAACTATACGCCATTGGCGTATAGTTGTCAAACTAGTATCCGCACACCTTCGCGAATTCCTATTCGCCGTCAATAAGAGGTCCGATCACGATCCGTGCAAAAATGCCCATATAGACACTATTCTATGTGACAATTTTCTGCCAGAATAGCCAATCAACTCAATTTTGTGTGCTGCCGTGGCACATTGTTCGGGATATCGATTGTGTATTCTCCGAGTAGATTGATGTGTTCGTTGCGATAAGGCGACAGACGACGTAGGGCTACATCCGGGATGTCCATGTCTTCGCGTTTGAGTTTTCTAATGGCCTTGCTCATCGTGTCCACGTTGTGCAGGATCACCAGGTTTGCTACCAGGTGATTGAAGCTGATCATTTTCTCCTGAGCGAACCGTAGGTTTTCGCGGATGACACCGTAATTACAGAGAAACACCCATTGCACAAACTGATTGAACTCTTCGCTTTTGCAGGTGGCAGCCTGGACGGTTTCTCGTAGTTCAATGTTGCTGATATAGTCCAATAGAAACTGCGTGCGAACAACTCGACTCAGTTCTCTGAAGGCATAGAACAATGAATTACGGATACCGTGTGAGCCCAGTCGGCGTATGACGGTCGAGGCGGTGACTTTGCCCTCACTGGTTGAGACAGCTACGCGTAACATGTCCTTCAAGTTGTCTGTGATCAGAGCGTAGTTGATGGGTTCCGAGAAAAGTGACTCGATATGCTTAAAGTTGATTCGGCCATCAGGTTTGGAAAATATCAGTGAGTTGATGTCCTTGATACGTGGCATGAGTTTGATGCCCAGCAAATGTGCAAGCCCGAAAACAACAGTACTTTGCGCATGAGTATCGCCGTGAATAGTGTCAGGTTGAATATCGGAATCGTTCTCGAGAATGCCATCGATTAAATGCAATGCCTCCCGAGGGAACGAGAAGGTTCATGTAAAAATAGGACATTTGCTACGGGAGAGCTTCGGAAGTAGTTGATTTGTAAACCTCGTTTGCTGTGTGATGGCGTGTCCGCACACTTGGACACTCATCATGAAAGAACTGCCTCAGCAAAATCCCGTCGTCTATCCGCATCTCCCTTCTACTCTCAGCGAGAGTGACGTCGATAACATCTTCACACCACGACCTTTAGAGAAAGCGTGGGCTCTGTCCGTTACCTACACGGGTGATACCCGGGTGGGCATCATCACATTGCTGAAGACGTTCGAGATTCTGGGTTACTTTCCGCCGCTCAAGGATGTTCCCACGAATGCTGTGCAACATATTGCGAAATGTATCGGAGCGGAGGGCTCAACCCACCCAACTTACGTTGGTCGAACGCTCTACTGTCATCATCTGTTGATACTCGATTTTTAGGGTGTCTCAGCATGGAATACTAAGGGTAAATGTGTGGCCAGGACCAGCATGGAGCAGGCAGCCATTGCCCGGCCCGATGTAGCTGATCTAATCAATGCAGCCATTGAGGCGTTAGCAAAAGCACGATTCGAATTACCTGCATTGAGCACACTGCGTCGTCTGGGTGGATCGGTTCAAGAAAAGGTGCACAACGAATTTTACAAGCGCGTGAACCGTCGCCTGCGACCGGAACACCTCAAGAAAATCGATCTGATGATGTCCAAAGACGAGGAGGGTAGTTCACCATTTCGGCGTCTATGTCAATCAACCGGCCCGGCGACTCGCAAGAACACGCAACAATTGATTCAGCAACTCAAGGAGTTGTCTCCACATGAGATTACCCGGATTGCGTTGGCGGACATACCCACTTCCAAGGTGCAACAATGGGCCGAGGAGGTCCGGAGGCTCACGTTGGCCGAGCTCAGGGAGTATGGATCGCATCGTCGCCGTACCTTACTGCTCTGCCTGGAACATTCCAGGCGAGCTCACCTGACCGACGACTTGACGACCATTTTAATCAAGATCGTGCGCCAGCTCCAACGTCGCGCCAGAGTTTTGCTCAATGAATGGCAGACATCACACCTTCGATCCAGCGAACAGCTACTGAGTGTTTTTCGAGACGTTCTTCGCGAGTTCCACGATCAGCTGGATCCTGCACAATGCCATGCCAATGTGTCGGGCAATTTGCAGCGCGCGGGCGGAACAGCAGAACTGCTTAACGCCTGTGAACAGCGCCTGGAGCACCAACGCGGTGACTGGCGCAAGTTTCTAGGCCAACCGTACCGTTCTCAACGAACCACCTTACTTAATATTGTGGAAGCGGCGTCGTTTCTTGCGGTGAATGACGACGAGCCTGTCCTGAGCGCCCTCCCATTGATCACAGCGCTGCGATCGGAGCGTGACACATGGGTAGAGCTTGACGACATAGATCATCGGTTCATGGGCGAGAAATGGCAGTCTTTTGTGTGTCATCCCGATCTGCCGCATGTGTATCGTCGTCGAGAACTGGAGATTGCCGTCATTTTTGAGCTGGTAGCCGGTATTCGTGCCGGCGAGATCTATGTTGAAGGGGCGGACAGTTTTGGCAATTACCAAGCACAACTGTTTGAGTCAGAGGACAGTTCGCGCGCGGCGAATCCAGAGTCAGACTCATCAGACTTTCCGGAAACAGCCGACGCACTGGTTGCGGATCTTCAGACCAAACTCAGTCGGGCATCTCGGGCATTGGAGCAGGCCGTTGGTCGTTACGAATGCGTCAAACTGGATGATCACGGTCAGCCGATTGTCCATCGGCCACGTGCGAGGACTGTGCCGCCTTCAGTCGATGATCTGGCTACAAAACTTGATCAGCGGCTTCCTGAGCGCGCCATTCTTGAAGCGCTGTACAATACAAACTGTTGGGTGGGCTGGACGCGGCATTTCGGACCTCCGGGGAGCGTCGCTACGCAGATCGATGATCCGACCACGCGCTACGTGCTGACTACATTCACATACGGGTGCATCGCCGACAACTATGTGGCATTGTTCAGCCAGTTTGTTGTTTGCGGAGTTCATGAAGCAGTTTACATTCTGGATGGTTTACTAAAGAATCAATCCGATGTACGCCCGAATCGTCTTCATGCAGATTCTCATGGGCAATCCGAAGCCGTGTTTGGATTAGCCTCGCTGTTGACAAGCAGTCAGATCTAATCACCGTTTTATTCTGCATGAAATCAATGAGTGATTGCTGTATTTCACTCTCCACCACACTATTCAATGCACTGGTCGCCTCATCGAGTGTCAGGATGGGTGCGCCTTCGAGTAGTATCTTTTTATTGCCATGAGTTGTCTCTGCCCGCCAGAGAGCTTGACGCCGCGTTCCCCGACAAGTGCGTCGAAACCTGTGCGCCCCTGCTTGTACAGAGCTCTCCAATGAACGCATGCGCCCGAGCCTTAGTCGCAGTCGAGTTGAGTTCCTGTTCACTGACATCTTCCCGGCCCAGCAGGATGTTATCCCTCACCGAACAGTTTAAAAGGGCAGCCTGTTGCACCACCATTCCCACAGCAGACACAAGCGCTGCTTATAATCTAACAAGTGACTGTGTGACGCTGCCAATTTCAATTTGGTGTATTTCTGTTGCGGAGTTGTTTTCAGCATGCAACTGATTGAATTTCCCATAGCGCAAGTCTGCCTGCCTGCCTGCTAATAAATACTAAGAATTCTGGAGTGACATTTATCATTTGCGTCTGGATTTTGCAGTTGTGGTGGTCAAGTGTCAGGCTTGATTGGTTCACGCAGAGTCCTGTTGAATGGTTGTGGCGCTGTGTTACAAATGGGGTCATTTTGAAATTGAAGCGTGATTAGCAGCATTTTAAACAAATAAGTTACACCTAGAAAATCAGAAATACTCAGCTAAGTCTGGCAAAACTGTACTTTCTCCTAGTTTGCGGACGGCCTTTTACATCACCGGCCAAACAGATTGTTAGTCTCACTTTTTCATGCCATTATCACCGTAATTGATATGCGCAGAGAAATAACCTTGTAGGTTGTCCTGACAAGGACTGTTGCATGGGATGTGAGGGTACATTGCCTGATATAAACAGTTGGCTTGCAGGGCTGGGTCTGGAGAAATACTGTTCTGCATTTCTTGAGGCAGAAGTTGATTTCGATACGTTGCCAGATCTGGCAGAGGGTGACCTTAAGGAACTGGGTCTGCCGCTAGGTCCTCGGCGCAAAGTCTGGGGTGCGATACAACGGCTTGGCGCAGCCAGAAATCCTGTAGATGCGCAAGTCACCGCGGCTGTGTTCCCATCCGAGGGTTCGGCTCACACAATTTCCAACGACGCTGAGCGTCGTCACCTGACAGTGATGTTTGTGGATCTGGTGGGCTCTACTGCCATGGCGAGTCGCATGGACCCTGAAGACATGCGCCATGTCATCACCAGTTACCAGAACACGGTGGCAGGTGTGGTCACGCGCTTTGAGGGGTTTGTGGCTAAGTTCATGGGCGATGGTGTGCTGTGTTACTTCGGTTGGCCGAGCGCCAATGAAGATGACGTAGAGCGTGCGGTGCGAGCCGGACTTGCCATGATCGACGATGTCCGCAAGTGTCATGAGCCTAACGGCACCGCACTGGCAACACGAGTCGGTATTGCCACGGGTGTCGTTGTGGTTGGCGATATGATTGGTAGCGGCGCTGCGCAGGAAGCGGCTGTAGTAGGGGAGACGCCTAATCTGGCTGCCAGACTACAAGGCTTGGCCCAACCCAACCAACTCGTTTTGCCCAAGGAATCGAAAAACTTGCTGGGAAACCTCTTTGTCCTGGAGCCTTTGGGAGCACACAGTCTCAAAGGTATTGCCGAAGCCGTCGATGCTTTTGTGGTTATCGGTGAAAACAAGAAAGAGAGCCGTTTCGCTGCCCGGCAAAGTGGCGCACTTACGCCTATTGTCGGCCGTGAACAGGAAGTGGGGAGGCTTGCAGATTGCTGGGTAAAAGCTGCCTCCGGTTCTGGCCAGGTGGTTGTTGTTAGTGGCGAAGCTGGCATAGGTAAGTCTCGTATCGCCATGGCTGCCGTTGAGATAGCTTCGCAGCAAAAACATATTCGCCTGACCTATCAATGCTCGCCCTATCACGCCGACAGTGCGTTCTATCCGGTCATGCAACAAATATCTTACGCCGCAAGGTTTGAGCATTCCGACAGCATTGATATCAAGCTGGATAAGCTGGAGGCTTTACTGGGGCGAAATCATGATGATCTGAAACTCATGACCTCATTGCTGGGTCTGAACGCACAGACTCGCTATGGCGTGATTGATTTAAATCCTGCCCAGCAACGCGCCCAGACCATGCGGATGTTTGTGCGGCTACTTGTTGAACAGTCGAAAATCAAACCGGTGCTGATGATCTATGAGGACTTGCACTGGATTGATCCCACCTCGCTCGAGCTGTTGGAGATCCTGCTCGATGCTATTGTTGATCGTGAAGTCATGATTCTGGCGACCGCCCGACCAACCTTTGATCACGGTTTTGGAGGTCATCCAATCGTTACGCGATTTACGCTTAATCGATTGGGCCGAGAGCAAGTAGCCTCCATAGCCAGCAAGCTGACGGGGGGTAAGACGTTGCCTGCCGAAATAGTGGAAATCATCAGTGAGCGTACCGATGGCGTGCCGTTGTTTGTCGAGGAACTGACAAAAACCATTCTTGAATCTGGTGCACTGAAAGAACAAGGAAATCGCTACGTTCTGGATGGTCCGTTGAGTGCCATCGCCATTCCCACCACACTGCACGATAGTTTGATGGCGCGGTTGGACAGACTACAGCCTGTCAAAGAGGTAGCACAGACGGCAGCCTGTATCGGTCGAGAATTTCGTCACGACCTGCTGGGAAAAGTGTCCTCGCTATCAGACGCCAAGCTAACAATTGCGCTAAATGGACTCATAGAAGCTGAGCTAATCTATCGACGCGGGCTGCCGCCTGAAGCCACCTATCTATTCAAACACGCATTAGTACGCGATGCCGCGTATGAAAGCCTACTCAAGGAAAAACGCCGAGCTGTACATTCGCGTATTCTGGCGGCACTGGAAACGGACATCCTCATTGCACCTGAGGTGCTAGCGGTTCACGCGGAAGCCGCCAACCTGACTGATCGTGCCATAACACTATGGGATGCGGCGAGCAAAGCTGCCATTGCCCGGCCTGCGTTCGATGAGGCTATTGCACATTTGGCGCGTGCCATTGATTTGCTGAAATCCCGGCGCGATCAAAATGATGCAGATGCAATTGCCGCTTCACTGACATTGCAGATTCAGCTTAGTGTTGTGTATATGTCCAGCACGGGCTGGGCTGCGGATGCCACTAAAGCCGCTTTCCAGCGTGCATTGGATCTAGCTGACCAAGTAGGTGAAACCCCCTTGCGCTTCTCGATTCTTTATGGGCTGATGGTGATTCGGTACGCCCGCGGCGAACCTGGAGAGGCGGTGCGTCACGGTCAATCTTTCGTGGATCTGGCGGAAGCCGCCACAAATACCGCCCCCGCTGTTGTTGCAAACCGCTCATATGCGGCAGCATTGCTGATGACGGGAGACTTGGAGCGCGCGCAACCGTATTTTGATCGTGCAGTGACCTTGTTTGATCCTGAAGAGCACAAGAATCTGGCCAACCAGTATGGGCAGGATCTTGGTGTGGCAACACATGGCCTAATCACGTGGAATTTTCTGTTACGTGGAAAAACACAGAAAGCTGAAAAGAGCTTGGAGACGTGTTTGCTCTATGGGGATGCCTGTGACAGCATCATTTCCAAATGTTATGCCCATATGGTTGGCGATATGCATTCATTAGTCACTGGGAATGGTCAGGCGTTGGCAAAGCACTCAAAGCTCGGATTTGATCTGGCAAACGAGCATGGTGTGAAACTGATGCAGGGTTTCTCGGGTATCAGCTCAAGTCTGGCCGTGTTGCAACAAGGTGATGTCGCCGGGCTTGGTATGTACAATAAACATGAGGCAAAGTTTCTTGCAACTGGTTCAAAAATAGGGATCACATTTTATCGTGTACAAGCTGCGCGTCTGGCCTTTGAACTAGACTTGTTTGACGAGGCTGATGCGTTATTGGTTAAAGCTGAAATGCTTATGGATGAGACAGGAGAGCTGTTCGGGTTGTCAGATCTGTATCGGTTGAAAGCCTGCATATCGCTACGCAAATCTGACGCGCGTTCAGCAGAAACACTGCTATTCAAGGCGCTAGAGATTGCTCGTCAGCAGAAAGCCACTCTGTGGGAATTGCGTTCGGCAATTGACCTTGCAACCTTATGGCAGCAACAGAAAAAAACAGATGAAGCTATTGCTCTTCTGGAACCCATAAGTGGGAGTATCGATGAAGGTGATTGCTCCACAGAGCAGGCGGTGGCAATTGAGTTGCTGGCTTCACTAAGCGTTCTAGCATAATGAACACAGGCATCATGGGATGAATGATCTTGATAGTCGATCGCACCCACTCAAATGTACCTCTACCACTAAATCCTATTCCCGCCAGAACATCTGCGGCGGGTTCGTGTAGATGTGGCATCATGTCTGATGTGACACCGATCCGACCTGACCAAATACCGAATTATCAACCTTTTTCCGTAGTCAGTAGCAGTATCACAATGCGATATTTATATTTTTGCATTCGAAGCTCTCATGTTCGCTCAAAAAGCATGATGGAGCTCAGGCTATGAATCGGCTATCTGACAATAGGGGACAGACATGGGTTTACGTAACTCGAGGTCCGGTTCCGAGAGAGTCCGGCTGGAGCAATCCAGCCGTTCTACTCACACGGACCTCAATCAGGTCCTTGACGGCGCATTCGGCTTGAAATGGCCGGACGCCCAGGGTACCGAGCCCAATCAGGTAGGCATATGCCGATCTTTTATAAACACTCTAGCGTCTGGAGCTGCCGTCACTATCGCTGTCGCCGTTAACTGACCACCTGCGGGCAATTCTGACGATTCGATGGCATGTTTGCACGTAGAAGGAAGGAATATGTGGATCTCAGAACGTTTAATAAAAATTCACAAATATGGAACTATTGCAAATTCCGGTTTATAGTGCGCCGAACGAACGACGCTATTTTCCACCAGCTCGGATCTGTGAGCAGTGAACAGAGGCTTGTCTCGGAAATTAAGTCGAAGCTCGTTTTTATGGTGGTAGTACCCGTGTTTGGTGGTAGCATCTGACGCACACCAGAGACCTTGAATAGCACTTATTGACAAAATGTGAAAATAGGGTTCTGTTTCAACTGAAGTACTTGAGGAGATTTAATAGAATGAAAGTTAGAATAATTCCTGCGCTGGTAGCAGGCGCCATCTCAGCCGTATCCATGCAAGGTGCTTTTGCTGCAGCACCTGAAGAATTAACCGTTGGGTACTTTTTAGAGTGGCCAATGCCAATGCTGGCCGCCAAAGCATCAGGTGCTTATGACGAAGCGCTAGGTATGAAAGTTAATTGGGTATCTTTCGATACCGGTACTGCAATGAGTGCGGCCATGGCTTCAGGCGATGTGCATATCTCTGTATCGCAAGGCGTTCCACCGTTTGTTGTGGCGGTTTCTGGAGGACAAGATCTGCAGATGCTTGATGTCGCTGTAAGCTATTCATCAAATCAGGGCTGTGTGGTTTCTGCAGCGTTGGAAATCGATAAAGACAGCGCTGGTGAACTAGCCGGCAAAAAGGTCGCTGTACCTTTGGGTACCGCTGCTCACTATAGCTTCCTGAGACAAATGGATCACTTTGGAGTCGACTTGGCAAGCCTGCAAGTTGTAGACATGGATCCACCTACTGGTGCCGCTGCATTGGGCCAAGGTGCTGTTGACTTTGCTTGTGGCTATGGTGGTGGTTACACAAGTATGCAAGAGCATGGAAATATTCTGTTGACTGGTCCAGAGAAAGAAGAGCTAGGCATTTTAGTGTTCGACCTGACAGCTTCTCCAACTTCATTCGTTGCAGAGAACGGCGATCTTGTGTCTACGTTTGTTGGCGTAACTGCAGCGGCTAACGCCGAATGGAATGCCAATCCGAGCGACGATATGATGGCGGTCATCGCTGAAAATTCTGGCATGGACGTAGAGGCTGCTAAAAGCGCAATTTCAACGATGAAGTTTCCTTCTTCTGAAGAACAGCTTTCAGAAAAATGGATGGGCGGTAACGCTGCGGTTTTCATGAAAGGCGTAGCCGATGTTTTCGCAGAAGCTGGTTCTATCGACGCATCACTTGATAACTACACAGACGCCGTTAACGCGGGTCCACTGACAGAGGCTCAATAAAGAGTTTACTTAAGTGTTAGCAGCGCTGTGTTACACAGCGCTGCTTCTTGCAGACATTGTGCGTAGTTAATTCGGGAATATTCATGGGTACACTCTCGCTTGAAAACCTTTCAATGCGCTTCGATCTTCCAAACGGCGAAGCGGTACAAGCGTTGGAAAATGTCTCCCTAACATTAAAAGAAGGTGAGTTGCTTAGTGTCCTTGGGCCTTCTGGCTGCGGCAAATCCACACTTCTCAACATTGTTGCTGGCTTCCTGGCGCCTACTAGTGGGTCACTGATACTCAATGACCACGCAATTGTTGGCCCGGATGCAGAGCGTGGCATGGTGTTTCAACAAGGTGCTTTATTCGAGTGGATGTCTGTGCGAGAAAACGTCGGTTTTGGTTTACTGATGAAAGGAACTCCCAACGCCGAGAAAGCAATCGTTGTTAACCATTTGCTCGAGGTTGTCGGGCTTGGAGATTTTAAAGATAAAGCGGTCTATGAGTTGTCGGGTGGAATGCAGCAGCGAGTCGCCCTTGCTAGATGTCTTGCCAATGATCCCGATGTAATTTTGATGGATGAACCTCTAGGTGCGCTTGATGCACTGACGCGTGAAAAAATGCAGAGTCTGGTGCTCAAGTTGTGGAAAGAGACCGGTAAGACCATCATTCTCATTACCCATTCTGTGGAAGAAGCCTTATTGCTCGGCGAGCGATTGATCGTAATGGCACCTCGTCCAGGTCGCATTCACAAAGAGTTCAAACTGCCCTTTGCAGAGATGGGCGTTGAGGCTGACCTGCGTGAAGTGAAGAAGCATCCTGATTTTGCAATCAAAAGAGATGAAATTCTTAATATGATCTGGGACATGGAAGAGGAAATCATGGGTGCAAAGGAGGATAGCGCATGATCCCATTACTGATTTATGTTGGCATTTTCGTTATTGCCTATCTGATCGTTGGCAAGCTAGTCAAAACTGCAGGAGAACAAGGTTTTTCCGCAGCTAAGACGGTCACTTTCGGGGATGAGAGCGCTGTTCGGCCCAATCGAGTGGCTAGCGTTGTGTCGATTGCCACTATTTTGTTGTTGTGGGGTATGTTCACCGGCTCCAAACTACTGCCTGGCTTCTTGCATGTGCCCGGGCCTTTTGAAGGAAATTTGTCGTTTACCTACACCGCACAAGACAGTGCTCAAGCTACCGACGACGCCACTGTTACCGCCATTGTTCATGCACGAAATGAAAAACCGGCTGCTCTGGACATTGATCCGGGAGACGGTTTTGCTAAAAACGATACGGTAACAGTCGCGCAATGGCGATCCAAGTTAGTTCAGGTCGGTAGTAACGATGAAACTAGCGACGGTGAAAAGGTAACAGTCATCGCGATAAACGGTAAGAGCATTAAACCCGGCGGGAGTGTCAGTGTTGATGGCGGCACCGTCACTCTATCTGATAAAGGAACGCCAAATCTTGAACCTGATCGAGGTTGGCAAATGGAGCCGTTGTACTTGCCTGCACCAGAGGCTGTCTGGACTCGCACTCTCAAAATTGCAGAAGAAGGATTTCGTAATTTCACGCTAGCTGAACACCTCGGATACTCACTGTTTCGAGTTGTTGTCGGGTTCTTGCTAGGCGCTTTAGTGGGTATACCGTTGGGTTATGCCATGGGCCTGAATAATTGGTTTCGAGGCTGGTTTGATCCAATAGTCGAATTCATGCGTCCAGTGCCACCACTGGCGTTGATACCACTCGTAATCATCTGGGCAGGCATTGGTGAAGCTGGAAAAATAATTCTGCTTTTCCTGGCTGCATTGTGGATTATGGCTATAGCTGCGCGCGCTGGCGTGTCGGGCGTTAATATCGCGAAAGTGCATGCTGCCTATTCACTAGGGGCTAAACCAAGACAGATTATGCGCTATGTCATCATCCCCAATTCGCTGCCTGAGATTTTCACTGGTGCACGGGTTGCCATGGGAGTGTGTTGGGGCACGGTAGTTGCCGCAGAGCTGGTCGCTGCAGAGCAAGGGGCAGGCATGATGATCATGACGGCCTCTAAATTTCAAAATACCGACATTGTCATTATGGGCATAATTCTGATAGGTGCTATCGGGTTTGGAATTGATATGCTAATGCGGTGGGCAGAACGCATCATGGTGCCATGGAAAGGCAAAGGCTAATCGGCCTAAGTAGCGAATGGCAGTTACGCTAAGATGAAGTACCCAGGAAGCCATCAGACTGTTGGCTCCAGAAGCTTGCGTAAAGGCCCGACAGGGCAATGAGTTCAGCGTGGCTGCCATCTTCCACAATTTTCCCGCGATCCAGCACGATGATACGGTCCATGCGTGCGATAGTTGATAATCTATGAGCAATCGCGATCACTGTTTTATTCTGCATGACATCAATAAGTGACTGCTGTATTTCACTCTCCACCTCACTATCCAATGCGCTGGTGGCCTCATCGAGAATCAGGATGGGTGCGCCTTTGAGTATGACTCTTGCTATTGCAATGCGTTGTCTCTGACCACCAGAGAGCTTGACGCCGCGCTCCCCGACATGTGCATCAAAACCTGTGCGCCCCTGCTTGTCACAGAGCTCTTCAATGAACGCATGCGCCCGAGCCTTAGCCGCAACCGAGATGAGTTCCTGCTCACTGACATCTTCTCGACCCAGCAGAATGTTGTCTCTCACCGAACAGTTTAAAAGGGCAGCCTGTTGCGCCACCATCCCAACCGCAGACCTTAAGCTGTCTTGACCGACCTCCCTGATATTCTGGTCGTCGATCGTGATTGATCCTTTCTCGGCCTCAAAGAAACGCAAGATTAAATTGACCAGCGTGGATTTTCCTGATCCGGAGCGGCCAACCAAACCGATTTTCTCCCCTGAGCGGATAGAGAGAGACAGTCCGTTAAGCCCACCGTGTCCGAGTCCGTAATGGTGGTGTAGTTCATTTATCTCAATAGCGCCTGCATCGACTGTCAGTTGAGGAGCGCTGTCAGATTCAGGAATTTCAATAGGTTGGCCGATGGTCAGGAGCGCTTCGCGTAAAGAGCCAATTCGTTGAAAAAGCCACCAGATAGAGTCCAGAATCCAATCTGCCATGGTGGTTATTCTGAGAGAGAGTGCAATGGCTGACGATATAAGACCTATCGTTGCCGCATCAATCGTCCAAAGCCAAATGCCATAACCGACAAAACCGACTATGACGACAGCTTCCAACATGACTAGAACGGTGCGCAGCGCGGTACCAATTTGACGAGTCTTGAACAAAGCTTCTCGAGTGGCGTCCAGTGAAGCTCGATGCATCGCAGCAATCTTGTTTCTGGGTGTAAACAGTTTAAGCGTTTCGATGTTTGAAAAACTGTCGACGACCGTGCCAACGAGCCCCGATTTTGCTGCTTGAAAATTGTGCTGAGCGTTAATCATGCGTGGCATGATCCAGGCAAGCACGCCGATATAAAGACCAAGCCACAATAACAAAGGCAACGCTAGCCAAATATCTACCCCAGCCATGAGCACAACGACTCCGATCATATACACAAATCCAAATGCCACTGCGTTGAGCGCGGTGTAAATGGAATCGGAAACGTGATTCCCGATGTCTATGAGTCGTCCGGATGTTCTGCCTGTCAGATCTTCCTGAAACCAGCCGACTGATTGGCGCAGCAGGTGGTCATAAGCACGCCATCGAACCAACGTAGCGGCGTTACAATTAAACGAAATATCATTAACGGCCAGGCGTAAGAATTGTGCAATGGGCCGGAGAAAAAGCACAACGAGGGCAGCTGCGAATAATCCTGCACCTTCAGTTACCCAGAAATTTGTCGAATTTGATGACACCAGATTATCCACAATGCTACCCGCATACTGAATAAGCCATACTTCAATACTGGCGGCAAACACTGTGACTAACACGCTGCCCACGATGATTCGATGCATGGGCTTGATGTGAGACTTCAAATAAGGCCACAGATCACGCTCTGGTGCACCGTCCCCTAAATCATACGGATTGAAAGCGTTAAGAAACCATCTTGTAACTTTCTCGTAGATGTTTCGCATTGGTGTATTTTGCTTTTCCTAAACGTAAATCCAGAGCACAACTCAGTACAAGTCTCCGTATTACAGTACCTTTCTACTGCCGATTTCCTGAATGAAGCGCAGTAGATATCCATCAGGGTCCATAACCCAGAGTTGCGTTTGCCCATGCTCGTAGTCGCCTTGCCGGTGCCATTGATCTCGGATAGGAATACGTAGTGGGAAATCGTTTTGCTCCAGAGTTTTCGCCATGGAATAAACGTCCAACGTAAGAATTGAAAGATTCATGCCTTGTCCTCTTGGGTACTCCATCGAACCCGTTCGAGAGTGCTCATTGCTATTGTCCTCAAGGAGCATCACTTGAGCCTCACCGTATGACAGAAAATGAAACCTTTCCTCTGGTCTGCTGAATTCGATGTTGAAGCCCAGAACATCAACGTAGAATAGTGTTGAACACTCAAGGTTCTTGACGATCAGTTCAGGGTATAAGGCACTGAATTTCATTGAAATATACTTTACTCTGTATCGGGGTCTGTTCGAAACTGGCTGTATGTCATCTCCATGTAGCAGTATACCGAACAGTCAGGCAGGTCCTATCTGTATCACAACGAGTATTGCTTACGGCAGATGAACGTTCAACCCCATGCGTTCAAACGATTTTACAAAGGTTCCGGAATTTTCTCTGTTCAGTATGATGCCGGTGGCATATATGAAGGCATCTTTCCCGTCCAGATATTGATCCCAATTATTAGTACAAGATCTTGCTTGATTGCTAAGGAACTGATTTTGAGCGCGCCAAGCATATGACAAGGCACAGCCCGCCGCAAAAATTAACGGCTACTGTTGAACCGAATCTGACTACGACGGCACCTACTACTCAACCAACCGATTCGTGCAAATAGGTGTTGCAGCCATGCCAGCAAGAAAGCTCATCGCGTACAGCCAATGGAAAAAAGTAACCTACCGTAGATTCAAATCACGAAGCCATCTGCTTAAGGCCGTAGACAGTGCCCTGGAGCGGTATGAAAAAGCCTGTGAAGGGTTGTCGGTGGAAGCTGCTGCCAGCAGTCGCTATCATTCTGACGTTAACAACGCATTTACGGCGTGGAAGGCATCCAAAGGCGTTGGTGACGCATGGAAACATTCCCAACGTGACGGTAACCGATATTTTACGCTTCTGGACAACCAGTTAAAAGGCGTGGGCGATACCGATCGGGCACTGGGCGTAGTCGATTTTCTGTGTGATGAAATGGTGCATGCGCGTTTAGGTGCCTTGTACCTCTTCTCTCGCCTGGAGTGTGATGACAGCATGTTCAGTGTAGCCCTTGAAGGCTCACTTGATATCACGAAGTCTTCATTGGACTATGCAGACGTTAGTTACGACCAGACAAAATTGAATGTGGCTTCTACAGTGGCTGATCTAGGTGTAAAGAAAGCTGAATCTGCCATTCTTGCGCGTGAAGGCAAAAAGTCAAAGACCTCATCCAGTGAACTACTCGTTACGGTACAACCACCGATGTCTGAACGCCTGCGCAACATCTGGGAGCTGATACGCAATAAGGTGCTCGAATATTCAGCCAAGATCATTGAAGCGATTAAAAGGAAGCTCGATGATATCCGTGACAAAGTCGTCAACGTTGCCAGCAATCCGGTTGAGGCTATCATGGACAATCTGGGAACCATTTTGCGAAAACTGGTTGATTCGCTTACCAGTCGATTTCTGGCAGACGCCGCCCCCTTTATCGGTGCAAGCCTTGATATTGTGGGCGGCATACTCAACACATTTGATGCAGGCGTTACCAAATTCAAGGAATGGCTGAACGGACGTGAAGTACTTCTTTCATCCGGTCACATCACCGTAATAGTTGAATCTATAAAGCGTGCAATGACCCTGAGTATTGGTTCAGGTCTTTATGCGACTTTAAAAGGCGGTATTAATCTTGGTTCGCAATTCATGACAGCCGGTGCTTCGGCGATTATCTCATTGATATCATCCATTATCGAGGCGGTCGTTAAAACGGTTTGGAAAATTATCGAGATCGGTCGAATGCGCGCATTCTTCAAAGAAGCGCGTGGACATTGGGAATCGAAGCAACGAGCAGATGCTCTACACAGACGGCCCATTGCATTCAATCAATGGTTCAAAAGCTATTCGCTAAGCCTTCCTGTTTTATCAGTCCTTGCGCTAAATACCGGTATTACAGGTAACCGCATGCTATTCCTGCAGATGTATAAGTCCGACACGAAGATCATCAGTCAGTCGCAGTATGACAAGGGTGGTAGTTACCTTGATGGTCTGAAGAACTGGGGTAGCGGATACCTTGAAGATACAGGCTTCAACTTCTCTTCAGCTGATCCGGTTGTAGAAGGCTTATTGAAATTGGCCAAAAATCAAAAAGCACCGCTCTCTTCAAGGGAAAATACTGTCAGGATTGTCAAGCAATTCGCGAATGCCTGACAGGCTTGCCGGATGGTTTACGGAAGGGTTTGACTAGCAACAGTCAGGGCACAGTAACCGCTGCAAAGCGGATGAAGCACCATGTAGCTTGTTATGCCTCCAGAGCAAAAAAGCAAATTAGTGGCAATTCTTCACCATCCAATTCTTGACATTGTCCAGAATTGCCCCCATCATCGACGTCATGAAAGGAATCGAGAACAATCACGAATCTATTGACGTGTCTGCGGCGCTCAAAGCTGCCGGTTTACAGGTGACGGCTCAGCGTCTCGCCGTCTACCGGGCCGTGGAGAGCTCCCCTCATGCCATTGCAGATGAAATTTGCCAAACAGTACGGGATGAACTGGGTGTTATCTCAAGGCAAGCCGTTTATGACGCTCTAAAAGTCATGTCGGAGAAGGGGCTGATACGCCGCATACAACCGGCAGGTTCCGCCGCCCGCTACGAGCACCGTGTTGATAACCATCACCATCTTGCATGTCGCAAGTGTGGAAATGTTGTCGATATTGACTGTGCAGTAGGCAAGGCGCCGTGTCTGGTTGCCGAGCATGACCACGGATACAAGATAGACGAGGCAGAAGTTACGTACTGGGGTGTCTGTCCGGATTGCCAGCAATCCAGCAAGACATAACAACACTGTATTTAAACCCACTTTTATCATTAACTTGAATCAGGAGATCCAATATGGACGGTGAAATCGGAGGCGGTTGTCCCTTCGCACACGGCGGTAATACGTCAACAGAGAAGCCAGTCACCAAGTGGTGGCCCAACGCCCTCAATCTGGACATTCTTCATCAGCACGGTGCTCGCACCAATCCGATGGATCTGGACTACAATCATCGCGATGCCGTCAAGGCACTCGATCATGAAGCCGTCAAGGCCGATGTGAAGGCACTGCTAACAGACAGCCAGGACTGGTGGCCAGCTGACTGGGGACACTACGGTGGCCTGATGATTCGTCTTGCCTGGCACTCCGCTGGCTCCTACCGTCTGGGTGACGGACGGGGTGGTGCAGGTTCAGGCAACATACGTTTTGCGCCATTGAACTCATGGCCCGATAACGCCAGCCTGGACAAGGCACGACGTCTGCTCTGGCCAGCTAAAAAGAAATACGGTAACGCTCTGTCCTGGGCAGATCTGATTATCCTGGCTGGCAACATGTCGTATGAGTCCATGGGGCTGAAGACCTTTGGTTTCGGATTTGGCCGTGAAGATATCTGGGGCCCTGAGACTGACATCAACTGGGGTCTTGAAGATGAGTGGTTGGCTGATAGTGCCAATCGCTATGAAGATCTTGATGAGCCTTCCACGATGTACAACCCGCTGGCCTCTGTCCACATGGGACTGATCTACGTTAATCCTGAAGGGGTGAATGGCCAGCCCGATCCAGCGCGCACCGCCAAGCACGTGCGTGAGACATTCGCTCGCATGGCGATGAACGACGAAGAGACTGCAGCGCTGACCTGCGGCGGACACACGGTTGGTAAGGCACACGGTGGTGGTGATCACGCCAACATCGGCTCTGAGCCAGAAGCCACAGGTGTAGAGGCGCAAGGGTTTGGTTGGGCTAACCCTGGCCACGGTGACAAAGCGTCAAACGCGTTCACCTCCGGCATCGAAGGTGCCTGGACGAAGCATCCTACTCAGTGGGACATGGGCTACTTCGACTACCTGTTCAACTACGAATGGGAACTGACAAAGTCACCGGCTGGCGCAAACCAGTGGAAGCCTGTGGATATGCCAGATGATGCAAAGCCAGTTGATGCTTCAGATCCTTCTATCCGTCATGATCCAATGATGACTGATGCTGACATGGCCATGAAGGTTGATCCTGTCTACAACGAGATCTGCAAGAAGTTCATGGCTGATCCTGCGTACTTCGCCGATACCTTTGGCCGTGCCTGGTTCAAGCTTACGCACCGTGATATGGGACCAAAAGCGAACTACCTTGGGCCTGATGTACCAGCAGAAGATCTGATCTGGCAGGATCCTGTGCCTGCGGGTTCAACGTCTTATGATGTTGATGCTGTGAAAGCAAAGATTGCTGCCAGTGGTTTGTCAGCAGTTGAGATGATTACTACCGCCTGGGACAGCGCTCGTACCTACCGTGGTTCTGACAAGCGTGGTGGTGCTAATGGTGCTCGTGTTCGACTGGCACCTCAGAAAGACTGGGTGGCTAACGAGCCGGAGCGTCTGGGTAAGGTACTCAAGACACTTGAGCAGATTGCAGCCGATACCGGCGCCTCAGTTGCCGATGTGATCGTACTGGCAGGTAACGTTGGGCTGGAGCAATCCATCAAGGCCGCAGGTCATAACCTGTCTGTACCGTTTACACCGGGTCGTGGTGATTCAACCGATGACATGACTGATGCGGATAGCTTCGCAGCGCTTGAGCCTATCGCTGATGGTTTCCGTAACTTTCAAAAGGAGCAGTATTCAGTAGGACCAGAGGAGCTGATGCTCGATCGGGCGCAACTGCTCGGACTGACAGCGCCTGAAGTGACGGTTCTGTTGGGTGGTATGCGTGTGATGGGCACAAACCATGGTGGATCCAAGCATGGTGTGTTCACTGATCGTGAAGGGCAGCTGACGAATGACTTCTTCGTTAACCTGACAGACATGAGTAACAGCTGGCACCCGGTTAAGGATGGCACATTCGAGATTCGTGCCCGGAAAGATGGCTCAGTGAAGTGGACAGCTACCAGCGCTGATCTAGTGTTCGGATCCAATTCGATCCTGCGCGCCTACGCGGAAGTGTATGCTCAGGACGACAACGCTGAGAAGTTCGTGGTGGATTTCATTGCGGCATGGACCAAGGTCATGAATGCTGATCGATTTGATCTGCTGGCTTAGTTTGTAGAAGGTGGGCCGCTCCGGATTGGGGCGGCCCATGACTTCAGATTTGTTGCGTATCGATTATCCGTACCAGCTACGTTGCTGTACCTTGATATCCTTCCCGCCCTTATTCACGAGCTCTTCAAACACGTCGATATCGCTTCCCTTGAAGTGATAGGGATAAACAACCTTGGGTGCGAATTCCAGCACACCGTCTGCTGCCTGATCCACTTCCATGGTGTACGGGTTATTCATCGGTACGAACGCGATATCGATATCTTTTAGAGCACGCATTTCAGGGATGGCTTCCGTGTCACCAGCGATATAAATGCGTTTGCCGTTGATACCCATCACGTACCCATTATCGCGTCCCTTGGGGTGATACTTCAATCTGTCTTCTGTCAGGTTGTAAGCACCTATTGCATCGATGGAGATATCTCCCAACGCTAACGCGTCGCCATTGCCTATCGCTTGTGCGCGCTCCTTGATCTCTGCCGGTAACTTCTCCAGCACTGCCGGGTTGGTGACCAGCTGAGTTTCATCTTTCAGTAGCGCTGTTAGGGTCTCTGGATTGAGATGATCGCCATGCTCATGCGTAATCATGATCAGATCCGCAGGGGGGAGGGCTGAATACAGATCCGCGCCACCAACCGGATCAACATAGATGACTGCCCCTGGCGTATTGAGTACGAATGATGCGTGTTGTACCGGGTGTACAGAAAGCGGGCCAGCGCTGGTGTCGTAGACATCCGAGTCCGCGGCCTGAGCCAGTAAAATTTGCGGCGTCAAAATACCGCTCGTGAGAGCAGCACCGGTGAACACTCCATTTCTTAGAAAGACTCTTCGTGTCAGCATGATTGTTTATTCTGGTTGAGGTTATTCAAGTGCACGTTACACGATACACCACAATTCAGCACGCAGACTACGGTGAGTAAGGAGTGCTCGCTGATAGGGGAGGGATGTAGAGGGACTATCGCTGCCGCTCGCGTGCTCAATCGGGTGTGGCTACCTCACAGCCGGAGTCTTCAATAAATAGGCAAGTTATCGTACTTGGTCGGCGCTGCTCTGCGCCAGATTGAGGTGTGCGGTAAATAGGCTTCCTACCAGGTCAACAGAATTTTTACGCCTATTCAACTGGCGATGGCAGCCATCGACATCAGAAAGCCTATGTAACGTACTGCGTGAGGGGTGAATATAGAGCTTCGCGAAACACGGCCGTTAATGGATTATGGGACTGAAATTTATCGACTCGCTACCTCTGCGTGTAAAGCTTGCAATGCTTCCGTTGATCCTGCTCGGATCATTGACGTTGGTGGTATCGAAAATAGCGACTGGCATTCAAGTACAGCGTGAAGAAGCAACGCTGATCAACGCTGCCGGCAGGCAACGCATGCTAAATCAACGTTATGTCAAAGAGGTAATGTACGCTGGCGCTAGTCCCGATACTTCTGCATCTTCTTCGTACCAGAAAACCCGACAGTTGTTTATGGGATCACTGGAGGTACTGATGAACGGTGGTGAACTGGTGGTGAATCCGGGTGATGGAAGCACGAAAACAATCAAAGCAGCTCGCGATCCCCAGTTGATCGAAACCCTGCAGAGAAACCGGCAGCTAGCGATTGAGCTCGAAACTCTTGCAATGAATTATCTGAAAGCACCTCAAGCAGAAAAATCTGTGAATATCGCTGAATTGTTGGCTCTCAATGCACGATTGCATAAGGAGGCAAACCACGCGGTACAGCTGTTCGTGAAACAGTCCAATGATGCCATCGACTCACTTATCTGGCGCTGCATCTATATCAGTCTGATGGCTGCAGTGTTCGCTTTAGCCATAAGTTACGTTATCAGCGGCAGTATAGCGCGCCCTATCGATTTGTTCAGCAGGCGTCTGAAGCTAGCTGCTCAGGGTGATCTGACGCAAAGCGAAATACTGTCACGCAAGGATGAATTTGGTCGAATGTCGTCTGACCTGAACAATACGCTAACGGCTGTGCGTCAGGCGCTTGGTTCAAGTCAGGTAGATTGGAATGAAGTGGCTACGCTGTTCAGCGACATGAAGAGTGATTTACATAATGTCCGTGCAATCGTTACTCAGGTGCCAACTGCCATGATATTGCTGAACGATCAGGGCATAGTGAATTATATGAATCCACAAGCGCAAGCTAATGTGCAGACACTAGCAGGCTCAGGTGCGTTACCCTGCGGATTTCAGGTACTCGACAACATTACTCTCCCACAATTTGGATGTGGGCATCTGTGGCAGCTTTGTACCGCTACTGATCAGCTGCCGTACAACGGAATAGCTGAACTCGGAAATGAAAGATTAGATCTTTCAATACAGGCATTGCTTGATGATTGCGGTAACGTCAGCGGTACTCTCATGTCCTGGCAGATAGTCACAGACGATGTTAAACGGCAGGAAACAATGCTTGCTAATCAAAGTGATGCAGAAAAGAAAGCTAACGCGCTAGCGTGCCTGATAGATGAACTGGGCAGCGCTGTTCAGGCGGCAGCTAAGGGTGATTTCAGTAAAAGCATAACAATGAGCGAGGATGAGAAAATTAACAGCATCGCAAGCTCTGTCAATGAGTTCATGCAACACACTCATCATGACATGAGCAACATCAAGCAGCGTTCACTGGCGTTGTTGAATGCTGCGTCTCAGTTATCGGCAAGCACCGATAGCCTAGACAAGACTGCCCACGAAGCGCATACCAAGACACACTCGATACTCGGCGTTGCTGATAGTGTCAACAGCTATATGGGTACAGCTTATGCGGCCACAGAACAGATGAGCGCATCCATAGTTAGTATCTGTGACAGTACGAAAAACGCAGAAAAAGTCACTCGGGAAGCTGTTACATTGAGTGACGGTGCCGCAGTAACCGTTGGCAATCTTTTCAAGTCCAGTAGTGATATAGGTAATGTCCTAAAGTTCATTACTTCGATCGCTGAACAGACCAACCTGTTGGCGTTGAATGCCACTATAGAGGCAGCCAGAGCGGGAGACGCTGGCAAAGGTTTTGCTGTTGTCGCAAATGAGGTAAAGGAACTTGCCAAACAAACAGCCAATGCCACTAATGAGATCGGTGCAAGTATCAATAATATCCAGACTGACAGCACTCGTGCTGTTCAATCCATCAATCAGATCAATGATATTGTCGATAAGATCAGCGAATTTCAAACAATCATAGCAGCGGCGATTTCAGAACAGACAGCCGTATCCCGTGAGTTGAGCCAGACTATCGGAAACACGGTAGACAGTAGCTCGAACATACGTAGCCTGATTGACGAATTGACTTTGCAAAACAAGGTAGGTGGGGAGGTGTTAACAGAATCGCGTATTGCCATTGCAGAGGTAACTGAAAGTGCACAACAGCTCGAATTGGTGATGGCACATTATCAGCTGGGGGATGCTAATGTGCTATCCAAAGGCGTCTAATTGGAAAACCAGTTTCATCACTCTGTGAATCAACCCGATAGCGTACCAAGCTATCGACCTGAATACACACAATTTCTAATAAAACGGATTCAGCAACGGCTTCGTCAATGGATAGGTCCATCCAGTCACAGGATCTGAGCGATTCACTGTTGTCAAGTCAACTGATTCATTGATCAAAGGCTCAGGTTCACGTCCATTTAGCGAGCATATTGCGTTTGCATAAATGGCGAGGTCATAGCGACCGTTCTCACTATACTTGACTTCGAGAAACTGGGAAAATTGCCAGATAAGATCTGGAATACAAACCATCTTGTGAGTTTGTTTGGCGTTCAGGAATTGACTAGGATCGACATTCCATTGTTTGTCATCATCACGAATTATGGTGAATATTGCATTGCCTTGCTTTGATCGCAGTTTCATCCTCCAACTGAAACGGTGCCCATCTTCATTCCATGCAACGTTGCCAGGTGCTGTCAGATGTCGCAGAGGCATAAACGTTTGTACGGTCAACCACAAGCATATACCGATTATTATCGATCGCTGCCAAGCGGCAGACATAGTCGCTACAGGTCTGATTACCGCTGCATTCGGTGGCTCTGCTACTCGAAGTAGCCACTGGGGAAGCTTGATTCCCGTCAAGCCCGAAGAATTGTGTGCCCACTTTCCATCTCGAAGATAGCGAACGAATTGTCTAGGCCAGTCTGCATCGAACAACATCAGTGTGGCACCGATGGTCAGAAACGGGAAAATTCCAATATTGAAAACGAATGCGTTAATCAGATGAAAGCAGCTATATAGCAGGAACACCGGTAATCGAGTACGGCGCCAGAGCAGAAGAGGAGCACCCACCAGATGCAATACAATAACCCCGTAGCTGGCTAACGCAATACCCCAATCCTGTGTCAGCAACTGGAAGAATGGTGCTGCATCTGCACTGCGAGCCGTCATCCACATGCGCATCGGCTCGAGATTAAGCCAATCCGTGGTTAGCTTGACGAGTCCGGCGTAGATCAGCACAATCTCGGTCTGTGCAGCCAACCACAGTCGAGACCAGTTCGGTATCGTAGCGCTGGCCCATTGGGGATTGCGACTGGCATCAAACGAAAGATGCCGATGCGCCGGTGCGAAGATCATGATTACACAGTAGATGAGGACCAAGTAAAAGTGATTCAGATACAGAGCCTGGTCTAGCAAGAAGAGCCAGCCGAACAATAGCGTAAGTGCAATTATGGCGACTCGGTAGAACAGGCCAAGCATCACACAGAGTGCGCTGACACCCATGGCCGCAAACATCCACTCCAGTCCATTCCCCGGTGGTAGTGTGGCCCACTCGAAATAGTGATACTTGAATAGCATGGAGGTATCACGGTACATGCAATCGAGGCAAAGAAAGATTCCGTAGTTCACGCTCTCAAACAGCAAAAGAGCGCCGAATACAATGCGGAACACGGCTAGTGAACTAGCATCAACAGGCTTGAAGAACATCTGACTAATCGTATTGCGCACGCTACCCGTCTCCGGTTGTGTTCCAGCGCAAACACAGGATTGCAAACTCTGCTTGGTCTGTGTCTGGAAATAAGCCCTCTCTCAGCCTATGAGCGCTCATTCTTTTATTGTAGACTCCGTAAACTAGAAGCCGTGACTAAAAGCCATAGCGAGACAGTCTTTACAGACAACACGCTCACCGCAACTTCTCAACTGCGGAATCCTGTCAGACTCAGCGAGTAGCTATGGCAATACCAGTATAATTCATGATTGTACCCAATGCGGTTCTTCGGTAATACAGGCTCTCTACAGGTAGAATTTCCGTGACGCTGAGTGTTTTGAGATAGGCACCAAGCACAGAAAATGCGCTAGATCAGGACGAGTCTTTCTAACCTCTGATTTGAAAACACAGTGTTGCACGTTGAAACACTGATAGTGTTTCACCGCTACTTTTCGAACAATACAAATGTAAATCATGGGTAACAAGAAACAGCAACAGGAATAGCGAGAATCATGAAGACTTCAGATCTGTTTGTTAAAGCACTTGAAAACGAAGGCGTAAAATACATTTTCGGAATACCGGGGGAGGAGAATCTTGATTTTTTAGACTCCCTGAGAGATTCATCTATCCAGCTGATATTAACCCGGCACGAACAGGCTGCCGGTTTTATGGCTGCCACATACGGCCGCCTGACCGGTGAGCCTGGTGTCTGTCTGTCGACGTTAGGTCCCGGTGCTACTAATTTTGTGACTGCAGCAGCGTATGCGCAATTGGGTGGTATGCCGATGATCATGCTGGGTGCTCAAAAGCCCATTCGCAAAAGTAAGCAAGGACGCTTTCAGATAGTGGACGTGGTCAATCTGATGAAGCCCGTAACGAAATATTCAGAACAGGTCGTTGATGGTAACAATATACCTTCGATGGTGCGCGAAGCGTTTCGTCTGACTATGGACGAAAGACCCGGTGCTGCCTATATAGAGTTGCCAGAGGATATTGCAGAAGAGATGACGGATGCTACCGTTTTTGACGTAGTGGGATATCGCAGGCCTGACGCGGGTCAGCCCGCCATTGATCAGGCCGTTCAGATGATCAAAGCAGCAAAATTGCCACTGCTGCTTATCGGCGCTGGTGCAAACCGTAAACGGACCAGCGAATCTCTCAAGGCACTGGTTGATCAATCAGGGTTGTTTTTCTTCGATACACAAATGGGCAAGGGCGTTATCGATGAGCGCCACGATCGCTACATTGGCACGGCAGCGTTGTCCTCTGACGATTACTTGCATTGCGCCATTGAACGATCAGACTTGATCATAAACGTGGGCCATGATGTTATAGAGAAACCTCCGTTTTTTATGGAAAAAGGCGGCAAGAACGTTATCCATATCAATTTTGATGCTGCCAATATCGACGATGTCTATTTCCCACAGCTAAACGTAGTAGGTGATATCTCAAACTCAATCACAGGCATCACAGAGAAGCTAGGAAAGCTGGACCAGGACTTCAGTTTTTTTGAGCGTGTGCGTGATGATGTCAATTCACACGTCACTAAATACTTTAAAGACCCCCGTTTTCCTATGCTTCCTCAAGCATTGGTTAGCCTGCTACGTGAAAATCTGGACGCAGAAGATATCGTCACCCTGGACAACGGTATTTACAAGATATGGTTTGCCCGAAATTACGAGTGCTACGCGCCTAATACACTACTGCTGGATAATGCCCTGGCAACTATGGGGGCTGGCTTACCCTCCGCTATCGCAGCGAAGCAGCTGAACCCTGAACGTAAAGTGGTTTCGGTAAACGGAGACGGTGGGTTCTTGATGAATTCACAGGAACTGGAAACAGCAGTTCGACTGGGATTGGATCTTGTTGTCATTGTATTGACAGACAACGCTTATGGCATGATCAAATGGAAGCAGGAAGGTGTCGGTTTTGCCAACTTCGGATTAGATTTTAACAATCCCGATCTTGTCCAGTATGCCAATAGCTTTGGTGCTACTGGTCATCGTGCTGAGAGCTACGATCATTTCGTCGAAGTTCTGGATAGTGCATTGAATGGCCAGGGTGTGCATGTTATAGATCTACCGGTCGACTATTCCTTAAACCACTCAATACTTAACGTTTTATTAAAGGAAAGCGCTTGTATTGTCTGATATCTCCTGGGGCGATTGGCGCTTAAGTATGTGCCCTGTCTCCCAGGGCTGGGTAATGCAGATGTTAAAATCCGATGGGCACAGGATGTTAGTGTCAACTCAACACTCTGTAACGGCCATACCCTACCTTTTGAATATGGCCAGACTTGGCAAGCGATGCCAATGATCGGTAAACGGCCTCTGGTGACAAGCCAATTTCATGCGCCAGTGATTTCACGTTGTCTTTAAGCATCCCGTCAGCAACAGCCCGAAGCACACGCTCATCAGCACTTCGAATTGAAAACAGTTCCAGTCTTGCTCTGGCAGCTTGTATCTGATGAGCGAAACGCTTGCTCATTGCCAAAGCGAAGTTCGAGTCCTCATGGTAACGTGCGAGCACTATACGCTTGGAACATTCGATTACTTTGGAAGGTTTCATAGCCACTGCGCTACAGTGATAACAGTCGTGAAACAGGGATGCTTCGGCAAATGTGTCTCCGGGAGCTGCTTTGAGCACCAGCACTGGGTGTCCACCTTCTGTGACTCGCTGCAGGTGAATGGAACCCTCTAGCAAGAAGAATAGCCCTCTTGTTTCATCACCTTGAAGAAACAGCGTTTTTTCTCGATCGACAGTACGCAGTCGAAACGCGGAAGAGGGCAGGCCCGTTAAAGGCTCCGGCAAAGAATCTACTAGTGAATCTAACATGATTCAAATCATACTGCTTATTGATCAATACCGATATCGTGATGGTTCATTTTTTAATTCAAGGTGTGCTTCATGAACATAAAGATCTATCCGGTTGGAATATTTGCCGTCATGTGGTTAACCATGTCATTCAGTGCGATCAGCCAGACACACGACGGGCATTCCAGTGGAATGAAGCATGAGAGTGAAACCACGACGTTGCCAGTCGAAACGGGTCAATCAGCTTTTGCGGCAATTGCAGAGATCGTAGCCCTACTTGAAAAAAACCCTGACACTGATTGGTCTATGGTTGATATCGATGCGTTACGTAACCACTTGGTTGATATGAATTCACTTACCTTATCAGCGTCAGTGTCGACAAAAGAGCTAAACGGACAGGCAATGGAATTCTATGTGACCGGTGAAGACAGAACGCTACAAGCGATCAAGACAATGATTCCAGCACATGCAGCCATGGTTCGTAACTCAACAGATTGGGCCGTTGAAGTTATCGATAAGCCTGATGGCGTGACCCTTAAGGTTACGACAGAGTCAACTCGTGACCACACCAAGCTCAGAGCATTGGGATTCTTTGGATTCATGACCGTTGGCGCTCATCATCAGCTTCATCATTTTCAGATGAGTAATGGCGCGGGACATTAATGATGCCGATGCGCTGAAGCACATTGTGCGTACTAACGTGCGATCAAAAGCAGATTGCTGTTAGTTTTTCTGGCTACAAGACTGCCTTACCCCGGGATATACTCTTTCCGAAATTTTCCAGAATAGGGCAGTCTGGCCGATCGTCACCAGCACATTCACTGATCAGATGTGACAACGTATCGCTGATTGTATTGAGCTTGGCAATCTTTTCATGAATCTGAGCCAGGTGTTGACTGGCGATTCGTTTCACATCTGCACTTTCGCGAGCGTCATCTTCATAGAGAGCGAGCAGCGTGCGGCAATCCTCAATGGTAAAGCCCAACGAGCGGGCTTCGGCCACGAAGGTCAGTTTGTGCAGATCGTTATCACGAAAGTCTCGATAGCCGTTGCGATCTCTTGCAGGCTTTACAAGGCCGATCTCGTCATAATAACGGATAGTTTTGACTGGCAACCCTGAATCCTGAGCAGCGCTTTTTATATTGACCATGCTGTTATGTCTCAATTGACCACTGAAGTGAGAACCTTATCCACGTCATTGCTACTCGTTTGACGTGGCACAGTAGCCGATTTCATCCATCGTAATCTCAGCGCATTTGTTAATACAAAGACACTGGATAGTGACATCGCAGCAGCCGCCAGCATCGGAGACAGAACCATACCATTGACCGGATAGAGTATGCCCGCGGCAATGGGTATCAGCAGAATGTTATAGGCAAATGCCCAGAACAGATTTTGCCGGATATTGCGCATCGTTCTCTGACTGACTTCAAATGCACTCACCACGCCCTGCAGATCGCCTGACATCAGCACCACATCGGCAGCTTCGATAGCGATGTCAGTGCCGGTACCAACAGCAATGCCTACATCAGCAGCTGCCAGAGCAGGTGCATCGTTGATGCCGTCACCAACAAACGCAACCTGTTTTCCCGTCTCTTGCAATTTCTCTATGGCGCGTACTTTCCCATCGGGTAAAACACCCGCAATCACCTGATCAATGCCTAATTCATCCGCTATGCTACGCGCTGTGATTGGATTGTCGCCTGTAATCATGACAGGTGATAACCCTGAGCGCTGAAGCGTCTGGATTGCCTGGAAAGAACTATCCTTTATCGGATCTGTGACGCCTATCAGTGCCGCTATCTGTCCATCAATAGCGGCGTACAGCGGTGTAATGCCTTTCCTGGCTAGTATGTCGCTTTTTTCATGTATTTCATCGATGGCTACATTTTCGCGAATCATCAGGCGATCAGCACCGATAAGGACACTGTGACCATTGACGCTAGCCTGAACCCCGTAGCCTGTGTGTGACAAGAAATCATCTATCGTTGGAAGCGACAGATCCCGGAGCGTTGCTGCCCGCACAATGGCATCACTGATCGGATGCTCCGACGAGGCCTCCACAGCGGCAATCATGGGCAATACTTCTTCTTCCCGGAAATCGTTAAACATTTCCAGATGTGTCAGGTCGGGGTAGCCCTGTGTCAACGTGCCTGTTTTGTCAATGGCTACCAGACTTACAGCTTGTAGTCGTTGCAAGGCATCACCTTGGCGAAACAGGACACCCAACTCTGCGGCTCTGCCCGTACCCACCATAATAGAGGTCGGCGTCGCCAATCCCATGGCACAGGGACAGGCAATGATCAGTACCGCCACACCGGCCACCAGTGCAAAACCCAGCGATGGTTCCGGGCCTACTATGAACCACACAATTGTGGTCAATATGGCGACAACGATTACCACTGGAACAAACCAGGCGCTGATTCGATCAACCAGTCCTTGAATGGGCAGCTTTGCCCCTTGTGCCTGTTCAACCATCGACACAATTCGAGCAAGCAACATATCTTCACCAACCGCATTAGCACGGTAGATCAATGCGCCCGTGCCGTTTATTGTGCCGCCTGTCACCGGTGCATCAACGTACTTCTCCACTGGTACGGGTTCTCCGGTGATCATGCTCTCATCGACAAAAGAGCTTCCACTAAGCACGTTACCGTCGACGGGTAATTTTTCACCGGGTCGCACATGAATTTTGTCCCCCATGACAATCTGATCGATGTCCACATCGACAATACCGTTGTCGCGTTCTACACGACCCGTTTTAGCCTGTAGGCCGATCAGCCTTTCAATGGCAGCGCCAGTGCGACCCTTTGCTCGCGCTTCCAGATAACGACCGAATAGTATGAGTACAACGATGACTGCTGCAGCTTCAAAGTAGACGTTTGCCGTACCAACCGGTAACAACGACGGCGCAAACGTTGAGACCACTGAAAATGTGTAGGCAGCTGACGTACCCAGTGCAACCAGCGAATTCATTGTTGGTGCGCCTTTGAACAGGGCAGGAAACCCTGTTCTATAAAACTGCCACCCTGGTCCAAACAGCACCAGTGTTGTGAGAAAAAATTGCAGATAATGACTGGTTTTCACGCCAATTGTTGTGCTGATCAACTCGCCAAAACCAGGAACCAGATGTGCACCCATTTCCAGGATGAATACGGGAAGAGCGAGCGCCGCAGCTATCAGAGTGCTACGCCTCAAGCGTAAGATCTGGTTTGCTCGACGATCGCTTTCAACTGCTCCTTGCGCATGGCGAACAGTGGATGCATAGCCTGCCTGCGAAAGATTTGCTGCAATTGCGTTTGCGCTCACTACTGTTTCTATAAAACGAATATCAGCAGTCTCTGTCGCCAGATTGACTCTGGCTTCGATCACACCTGCTGCATCGAGTAGCACCTTCTCAATTCGTGCAACGCACGATGCACAGCTCATATTCTGGACATCAAGTACCGCTGATTGCACTCTTGCCGGGTAGCCCGCGTCAGTCAATGCCGACACTACAGGTAGCAATACCTGCTGTCGTTCAGCACCAATCAGTGCTGTTTCTTGTGCCAGATTGATAGAGGCGGTCGCAACTCCCTCCACCCCAAGTAATGCCTTCTCGACCCGAGAGACACACGATGCGCAGCTCATACCCTCTATCGGGATGGTCAATGTCTTGTTCATCTGGATTGACGTCCATCTGTTCGACGATCATCGTCTAGTCGCCAGAGTATCAGGGTTCCAGTAACTGGAAGGTCAAGCATACCCATCTCTTTTTTTTGACAACCAGAGATGCACAAGTTGGACTGGTAATCACCGACATGTTCCACTACTGTGTGAATCTTGATCAGGGAAGCGCTCCTACCGAGTCTCTGGCCCTTGATTTGCTCCACAGATTGCCGATATCCTGCCATGTTTCCAGATACGCAGGAAAGCCGACAGGGTTCGGAAACCGAGGCTCTGCCAGCCATCTGGACTCACTGGGAAGACTTCACAGCGCTTGCCAGTAAGTTCACCAAGGACAGTAAAGCGCTTGCTTCAGTCGCCAGTGACTCAAGCAAAGACGATCCGGTCCGTGCTGTCAAAGCTGCGTTCTTCCGTGCTTCAAAAAGCTGTTCCAGATGCCATGAGCGGTTCCAACTCGATCAGGACTAAGCCATGAATCGCCGCGCTATTCTCACTGCCGGTACATTGAGTCTTGTGGCTATCACCGTATCGCTAATGTGGTTAGCAACTGTGCAGAACACCGCTCACGAGCGCTCGCGTCTCGCGGCATCGTCGTTGAGCGAAGTGCACCTATTGGCCGATATGGCATGAGCATCAGCCATATTGAATAATTTCACGAAGTCGTATAATACCCAACTCAGCCCACTATTCAGGAGATAGAACATGTTTCCACTAATACATACACGGTTTTCTAAAGACAGTACGACAGCAGTCACCCTGCTCATGTTTAGCCTATTGAGCAATCCTGCTATTGCCGGCAACGACGCGGACACAGTTGTTGATACACAAAAAACGGTACATCATAACCATCAAGCAGTTGCAACCGACGCCGTACCAGACAAACATCAAGCAGAATCATCCAGCGATTCACCACTGGATCTTGCTACATTGACGATGACCGTATACAAATCACCGACTTGTGGGTGTTGCAGTGGTTGGGTTGACTATATGAAAGAAGAAGGATTCACCGTAGAGAGCATCAATACCGATCAACTGGACTCTATTAAGACAAATCTGGGCCTTGTAAAACCTGAACTACACTCGTGTCACACGGCAACTATCGACGGGTACGTTATCGAAGGTCATGTGCCAGCAAGCGATGTTAAGAAATTACTGTCTGAACGGCCATCTATCCTTGGATTGACAGCACCCGGTATGCCCATGATGTCGCCTGGCATGGCAAGCCGAACACCGGAGGGCTACGATGTACTCGCTGTGACCAAGTCTGGCCGTACTCGCATCTGGTCATCTTATTAACTAATACTACCTACCTGAGATAGCACTGGTTTGGCCAGTGATCTTCGGGAATCCGACACCCTGCAATTTAGTATTCGTTAGCGTGAATGACACGACGAACCCAATAAGTGAGTAATACATGAAAACGACACCGGCAACATTCTGGGTTCCCGTATGTCTGATAATAGTAGCCAGTTCAGTATTGGCTTCAACCGGCACTGACGGCGTGCAGACCGTACTTGAAGCAGACGATCTGGCCATCGTCGCAAACGGTGAGAGTATCTATCAGGCACAGTGCGCCGCCTGCCATGGTGTTCAGCTGGAAGGTCAGCCCAACTGGCGACAACGAGACGCGCAAGGTATGTTACCAGCACCTCCGCATGATGCCAGTGGACACACCTGGCATCACGCTGATGATCTATTATTTGAAATAACCAAATATAGCGCCGGTGTTGTGATTGGAGATCCTGACTATCAAACCACTATGCCGGCCTACGAGAATATTCTTAGCGATGACGAAATCGTAGCGGTGCTATCGTTCATCAAGAATACGTGGCCGGAACAGGAACGCCAATGGCAAGAAGAGGTGAATGGCAATCAATTTGACAGCCTGCTACCTAAAAACCGGGAAACAACGGTGCTGGAAAAGTTATTTAAATAGGCAACAAGAGATGTTTTCCACTCATCAACCAAGACGACTAATTTACCTCAAGAGGCTAAAAATTCAAACAATCGAGCTACAGCGTGTTTAACGCTTTGAGCACTTTGCCTATTTCTTTTGATTATCTGAAAGCAATCAAGCCCACAATACCGACAAATCAAACGGTAGCTCAACGAACGGGGGCAGCTGAGCTACCTGGTTGTCTGTGACAGTCATTGCGAGAATCCATTTGTTGTTCTCAAGGTTAAACACTTCAATCATTCGCTCAACGGGATCGACAATCCAGAAATGTCCGATGCCGTCACGCGCATATATGTCTCGCTTGGAACCACGATCGTATTTTGCCGTTGAGGGTGAAATCACCTCACAAACCCAATCGGGAGGTGTACTGAACCAGGCAGTTTCAGGTAGTTCCGGCATGGTCGATTTTTTCCATCCAGCGATATCAGGAACAACAACGTCTGTACCCAGATGGCACTCCGGTTCATGAATTATCCACCAGCCATGCGGGTCATCTGTCGACTTGAAATCGTACTTTGTAAACAGGATAGCGGCAACAGCAGAAGCCGCTCGAGCATGCTTGGGGCCTGGTCGAGGTTGAGTGACCAGTTCGCCTGCAATTATTTCTCCAACCATATTGTCTGGCACTGAGAATAGATCATTGTATTTGGCGACTCGTTTGGTCGGATAGTCCATGGATTTTCAGCTGGCAGAGGCGATCTCTGGATAGTAGCGGTATTTCGCGTCTACCACCAAGTGCTCACTCCCCGATTAGCGAAATAGCACTGTTGTCTTAAACAGTATGGATTAGTAAGTCAGGTAGGGATGACAGGACTAGCTTGTCGGGCAGTCCCTATCGAGATCTGAGCGCATCACTAGGATTTAGTTTCTAGATCGGTTGCCAAGTATACAAGAGTGGTTTCAATGCTCTCATGGCCTAGCCACAGGGCGATGACAGCGATATCGACTCCACTTTGGAGGTGGACGGCAGTCGTGTGTTTCACGATGTGTGGGGTAACAGTTTTGTGTCGCAAGCTGGGACATTTATCGCTAGTCTTCTCAACAGCTAACTGTAAAATGTGATTTATCCCGTGTCGACTGATTGGCCGCCGCCGTGCACTGGGGAATGCTGTTGCCGATTCACGATCGGCCAGTTCCTTGAACCAGGATTTAATAGCCGTCACTGTTTCTTGCCACAATGGAACGGTTCGTTCCTTACGTCCTTTAACATTGAGTTACAGGTAGGTCTCAAGACCGAAGTGAACTTGAGATCTTTCAAGCGTTGCAATCTCAGTGACACGCGCACCGCTGTTGTACCAGGTCAACAGCATGGCTCGATCCCGGCGGCCTGCCCAGGTGGTCATGTCTGGCGCGTTGATACTGGTGCATCCAGTTCAGTCAACCTTAACTTCGATGGCTGTATTTGCGGAGCGTATTGCGTGGCCGGGCCTGCAAGACAGATTCCCGCAGGGTATGGAGCTGTTTTTGTGTAAATAAAAACGGTTTAGTACGCCGGTGTCCGCGAAGCAAACTATGATCTGGGACTTCTGTCTCAGGATAGTGAGCTTTCAGATAGATCAGGAATCGGCGCGCCATACTCAACCGCCCGGCGGCGGAGCCGGAGCTCCATTTCGTCGAACGGCCAGAAGTTGCCCAGTCGACAGCAGTGTTAGCACGAACCGCCGTGCCTGCTTCACGTCCGATAGCGAACCGAACAAAGTCCGGCAGCAACAGTTTCTCCGCCTGCATGCCAAAACCAAGCGCTTGACGCAGCGCCGTATAGGCGACCAGATGACGTTGCAGCTCGTTCGGGCTCATGATGCCTCTCCCGTCCAAGGCATTGCTACCTGGAGGAGATTATCCAGATCAAGTTTCGCGTAGATTCCTGTGGTTTCCAAGGAACGATGCCCGAGCACATCTGCGACATCTTTGAAGGTTGCACCTTTGTTGACCATTTCAGATGCCACCGTATGCCTGAACGTGTGAGCTGCCATTCCATGATGAACGGTAATTCCGGCTCTATGCATAGCTCTCTTGGCAATGTGGCCAATCGCTGCCGGTGAAGCGAAGGGAGTGAACGGTGGGCACGCTATTAAGAACACCTTGCGAGAATTTCTTCGAGCACGAGCATGCTGGATATAGTTTGTGATCACGTTGCCCACTTCCTGAGACAGTGGCAGTGCACGTTCTTGATGTGTCTTTCCAGGTCTTATCAGCACCTGACCTTTTGACCGCACAAGTGAAATTCGTGCTCCAAGTCTGAGCGCTGCAAACCATTGGCAACTACAATCATCTGGTAGCCTAATGGCCATCAGATGTTTCGGCACCTAACACTAATGCAATTCTGAAATCAAGATGAATACAGCCACGAATATCACATCACCG
>ENA-ORXT01001269-ORXT01001269.1-marine-metagenome-genome-assembly--contig:-NODE-1269-length-34791-cov-4.489946_pt1 | contig 34791 bp, 24 predicted proteins | sample MGYA00237868_ERZ511482 | MGnify/ENA metagenome assembly ERZ511482 | reverse complement strand
TTTAAATATTGAAACAGAAATACAAAGCCTATTAATAAAATAAGAGTACTCGCAATGGCAAGAAAATTAAAACGTGGTTTTAAATTGACGACTTTGGCCATCTCAATCTTTGAATGGACTTTTGCCAATGCAACTTCAGTGTTTACTGAGATGATTTCGCCATCTTGTTTAATTGTATCCGATGATGAGTTCCACACATATTTCAACTCTTGAAAATATTTTTCGTTTTCAGGATTTGCTTTACGCCATTGCATTAAAACATCAGCTTCCACAGCATCTAAATTGCCGTCTAGAAATTTACTGATATCCTCTAATGGTGCATTCATAAGTCTCTTTTCATTTTAATAGATCTTTCTAAAGCTCTATAATAGTATTTCAACTTTCTGTGTCACGTCGACTGTAAATATACCAAAGCCATTGTCAAAGTTGGTATAAATTGTACTAGGTTCTACAAAAGGATTACCATTAGAGTCATACGCTAGATCGATAGAGTTTTCATATAATAGCAATTCTTCTGAAATTGAAACGACTTCTAATTCGAAAGAGTATGGAGTGGCGCCATCAATATAAATGTTTCTTGATCCTAATAATATCAATTCATACTCTTTTCCATTAAAAGTGATATCACTAATAACTTCGTCATTGTATTCTAGTATGTTTTCGCTAACTTCAAAATAATACAATCCTTCATACATTTCGTCCGTTACATCGTCTTTAAAATTTATGGTCCCCTTAAATAGATAGGAATTTGATTCGTTAGCAGGGTCTTTTATTTTGACCGTGATAATATCTGTAGGTGGAAAAAAGTCTATTGCACCATTGCTAAGTGTATCAGGTTCAGTAAGCTGAATATTGACATCAAGAATTTCTGGTGCGCTCGGTACTTTAATCGAAGCAGTCATGGGAGCGTAATCAGGATGATCAATATGTAGACTATAATTCTGACCTTCTTTAAATTCGTAGGTCTGTAGTGAATAAAGATTAATCTCGCTATCAAATGTTGGTTCGATAATTCCTGCGTCCGGAGTAGTCAAACTAATTTTTGCATTACTTAATGAAGTAAATGAATCAGAATTGTCTAGGACACTTAATGTCTCGGATACAAGTATTCTTTGGTTATCACCAGAGGTATTCATTCTAGCTACAACAGCTAATTGTTTATCTTCTTCAGCAAGATCAACTTCAACTATTTTTGTAAAACTATCTTCCGAACAAGAAGTTAGGAAGCTGAATGCTAAACAAATAAGGAAGATGGATTGAAATATGTAATTCGCTTTCATTGGTTTAAAATTTAAAATTATAAGAAATTGATGGAATAAATTTTAGAATAGAGATTTCTTTAAAAATCTTTCCATCATATACACTTTCACCATTTTCTTGTACTGTGTATTTATCTTCACTAGTTAACAGGAATGGATTCTTTCTGCCATAAGCATTATATAGACCGATTACCCATGATCGTTCGTATCTCTTTTTCTTTTTGTTAAATGTTACACTTAAATCTAATCGGTGAAAATTAGACATTCGATACGCATTTTTCTTTGCTCCTGTATCTACACCGTTGATGTAGAGTTCATTTGCATCAGGGCCATTCGGATTCCACCGAGCTCCAGTATAAAAGCGATGTGGAACTTGAATTGAATTTATTGATACAGCATTTCCAGTTCCATAGGTCCAATTCGCAGCAAGTGTAATTTTATCTGATAATTTGTAAGATCCAACTATGGCGATATCATGCCTTCTATCAAATCTAAAAGGAAATCGATCTCCATTATTAATATCATCAAATTGTCTCCAATTCCAACTTAGCGTATATCCAATCCAACCTGTTAAGCGACCAGAATTTTTCTGGACAAAGACTTCCATGCCATAGGATTCGCCATCGCCTTGGGTGACTTTATTTTCCCAGCTCTCTTCTAGTCCAAACAAGAAGCTAGCGCCTTCTTTATATGACAAGACATTATTCATTGATTTGTAATATCCTTCGACGCTTACTTCATAATCATCCTTAATTGTTGTCGCTAATCCCGCAGCATAGAGCTTACTTTCTTGCGGTTTGATATTGGCTGTACTTGGCACCCATAAATCTGTCGGAAGACTTAATGACTCATTCGTTAAGAGGTTTATGTACTGTGCCATTTCACTATATGAAGCTTTGAATGATATATCTTTATTGATCTTATACCGAAGACCAAGTCTCGGCTGAATGGAGTGATACGTTGTCTCATCTGTCGTGAATATAGAAGCATGCAAACCGACATTAACTTTTAGTGGACCTAATGAAATATCATCTTCTATATATGCATCATACTCTAGTGAACTAACAGGCATTTCTCCAATAAGTGTATCTAGTGAAGTCGATAGTGATTCTTCATTTAGAGTCACAGCTCCAGGTTTGTATGTATGATTTATTGTGGATATTCCGGCTTTGATATAGTGGTTTGGACTGGGAATAAAATCAAGATCAATTTTACCACCATAGTCTCTGATTCCTGATAAGTATTTTGCCGAAAAGGTCTCTGTTTTCATTTCATTTTTCTCTTCTGCCAATGCAAAAATGTCGATGTCATAATTAGATAAAGTTGCTGTTGTATTGATAAACAACTTTGGTGTGACTTCCCAATTCCATCTCAAAGAAGAGATGTAATTTCCCCAGCTAATTTCTCCGACATCTCTGTACAATTCTTTTTTATCTTCAAAACCAAAATCATCTGAGCCTAAGTACCCGCTCAGATATACGCGATGCTTATCTGACACTTTGTGTTGAATTTTGCCATTCAAATCATAAAAATGAAGAGTTGGTTTTCGCGCACCACTATCAGATTTTATAAATGGTTTTGCGATCAGATCTGCATAAGTCCGTCTTCCAGACAAAAGAAAAGATGTCTTTCCTTTGTTGATTGGTCCTTGTAGTGTCAATCGAGAAGAAATTAAACCGATAGATCCTTCGCCATGAAATTCATTTAAATTTCCTTCTTTCATTCTGATATCAAGTATAGATGATAATCGTCCTCCATATCTTGCTGGGAAACCACCTTTTGTCAAGGTGACAGTTTTTATCGCATCAGCATTGAAAACAGAAAACAATCCTAATAAATGCGAAACATTATAAATAGGAACACCATCTAATAAGACTAAATTTTGATCAGGACTTCCACCTCTAACATATAATCCCGTTTGTGCTTCACCACCGGATTGTACACCAGGCAATAGTTGCAGTGACTTTAAAATATCTGTTTCTCCAAGTATAACAGGCATCGCTTTGAGTTGCTTAACGGGAACAGTCATTTGGCTCATTTGCGTTTTTTCTTGGATGGCTTCGTCTTCCTCTGCGGTGATGACGATTTCATCTAATGCAATTACATTACTTAGAGTATAAGTTTTTGAGATATCCTTATTTAAAGTGATAGGAACGAGGCTTTCTTGATATCCAACATAAGAAAAAATCAGCTCGACATCGCCTGGAGGAAGTGTTAAGCTGAAAAATCCATATTCGTTAGTGACGGTTCCTTTTGATGAAATTTTATCAAAAACGGTCGCTCCGATTAGTCTTTCAGAAGATTCTATGTCTTCGATATAGCCACTGATGGTATGTTTAATGTCTTGTTGTCCAATCGCTGATAAGCTAAAGAGTAGCATGCAGCTGAAAGGTAGGAGCTTTTGAAGTAAGAAGTATTTTGCCTTTTTCATATTTTGTTTTTATGAATTGTTTAAGCAATTCGTTAGGTTTCTACTTCCTTGTCGTCCTCAAATCTAGAGTACCCTAGCCCCAACACAAAAATTTTTTAAAAAAATAATATAGTTAGCAAACTAAACAAAGCGTTTCTTAAATATTTGAGGTTTTGCATCATATGATATTCAACGGTTTTCATTGACACATCCAGTGTTTCTGCTATTTCTCTATAGCTCATTCCATCAAATCTACTCATGAGGAAAACGGCTCTTCCTTTATTAGGTAAGGTGTTGATGACTTGATTAATATGCTTCACTTTTTCCTGTGAGATGATCTCTTCTTCTATGCTTAGAGAATCACTTGGCTTTACATTTAATTGGATTTCAGAATCTGAGATAGGGCTTCTTTTATCTTTTCGGAGTTGATCATAGCACTTAAATTGAGTTGATCTTTTTAAATAGGCAGGGATAGATTCTACGTGAGTTAAATTTTGTCTTTTATTCCAAATGTCCACAAACAAATCCTGAACAACATCTTCTGATCGATTTTGATCTCGCATGATGCGATGTGCATAGTGCACTAAATCAGAGTAATGGTCTCTAAATAGCCGATCAAATGCGGATTTATTTAATTCTTTCAATGGTAGATAGCTGCTTATACTAAGGTATAACGTAGGATATCTGAGAGTAGTGGTATTCTGCTCTTTTTTTTTGACGATTTTAGTGAAATTTATTAAAAACGAGCTAATACAGGATTTTATAGTTACTACATAATGATCTCTATCATACTCACGGTTCGATCGAAATTCCCTAATTAAATTTGTTTTTTTAAGCTGATTTTAGTCCGATTTTTTATAGTCTAGTGATGATATAATTGGCAAATAGTTTTTTATTATCATATATCGTATAGCTAATTTGAAAATCTGTTTTGCTCAATATCTTATTGATAATATCAAGATTATATTTGCGAGACATTTCAGTTTGCATCCGTTCATCTTTTTTGAAATGAAAACGTTTATCCAGCTTTTCAATATAAACATCTTGGCTAATCTTGCTCACGAGGTAGCTTCTTGCGATGCCTTCTTCTTCACTATACTCCGGTCGGTGAAAAAAGTTATCGATATTGAAGTCCGCTCCGAGTTCTCGATTCATACGAGTTAAGAGATTTAAATTGAAATTGGCAGTCACACCTCCTTTGTCATTATATGCTGGGAGGACGATTTGCCGTGACTTAATCAAATCCAAACCAAGAAGTATCTTATCATTTTTATTCAATGCTTCTCCTAAAGCGTGGATGAAGTCTGCTGATTGATCATCAGTGAGGTTACCCAAATTAGACCCTAGAAATAAAATAACTTTAGCTTTTTTATTTTCTTTTAGACGATTCAATATAGAAAAATATTCTCCCTCTTGAATGTTTATGCTGAGCTGTGATAACTCCAATGATAGTCGCTTTTCCAGACCCTTCAATGCATCAATAGAGATGTCGATTGGAATGTAGTCAAATGTATAATTTTGATCTAACATTTCTTTTAACAGATGTACAGTCTTACTGCCATCTCCCGCCCCTAATTCTATAATTTCATATTTTTTATTCTGGTCCAAAGAAAGACCATCTAAAAGAGAAGCAGATTTATGCTTAAAAATATCCATCTCAGCATTCGTCACATAATACTCATCTGTCTTCATGATCTCGACAAATAATTCGCTGCCTCGCTTATCATAAAAGTATTTACTTGGAATTTGTTTAGGAGAGACTGATAAGCCTTCTAAAACGTCTTTCTCAAAATCACTATTCATCTATTCTATTTAGTTTTTCTAATGTAGTCGGAATAAGTTCTGATACCGTAGGATGTAGCACGACAGAATCTCGAATTAATTTGTACGATTGATCAGCATACATTATATTCATTATACTAGTGATGATCTCGTCTCCGCCTGTACCGAGCACACATGCACCTACGATCTTATCACTATCGGCATTTACTAATATTTTCATAAATCCATTGGTCTCACCCTTTTCTTTTGCACGAGATATTTTACTCATATTTCGCTTGCCTACTTTTATCTTGATACCCTTATCTAAGGCTTGCTGTGTGGTCAGCCCACATCTCCCAAGTGGAGGATCTACAAATAGCCCATAAGTCATAATCCGATCAGAAATTTTTCTATGCTTTTCTCCAAAAATAAAGTCCTCTACGATCTGATAGTCATTATAAGCAGTATGTGTAAAGGCACCTTCCCCATTACAGTCACCCATGGCAAATACTCCAGATACACTTGTCCGACAGTGGTCGTCTACTTGAATGTATCCTTTATCATTTAGATCTATATCCGTTTTGCTGAGATCGAGTAGATCAGTATTAGGCTTTCGCCCAATGGCAATTAGTACATGGGACCCTCTCAGATTATGCACATCATTTACTTTTATAAAGACTTGTCCATCTGTGTGTTCTAAATTTATTTTTTTTGCATCAAGAATGAAGTCAATTCCTTCCTCTTTCAGGAATTTCAAAACCACCTCACTACTATCTTTATCTTCTCTGTTAATGATTCGATCCGATCTTTCCAGAATAGTAACTTGACTGCCAAAACGCTTAAACATTTGCCCAAACTCAAGGCCAATGTAACTACCACCTATAACAATTAAGTGTTTGGGGATTTCTGTCAGTTGTAATATGCTTTCATTGGTCAGATAAGGAATGTCTTTATATTCATCAGGAATAAAGGGTCTGGCTCCAACATTGATAAATATTTGATCAGCAGAATATGTCTGGCCATCAACTGTGATTTCATGATTAGCGGTAAATATGGCTGTACCGACTATGTGGTCAATATTCTCATTGTCTTGTAGGCTTTGCTTGATGCCATTTACAGATTTAGCGATCAATTTATCTTTTCTAGTCTTGATCTTGTCCAGATTAGCTCTACAGTTTCCATTATGCTCAATACCAAGGTCTTCGCTGTTTGCAACAGTCCACATTCTTCTTGCAGATGCAACATAGGTTTTGGTAGGAGTACATCCTACATTAAGACAGGTACCACCGATGTGTTGTTTCTCTATAAGAGCCACTTTCTGTTCGTTCTTCGCCAGGCTGAAGGCTAATGGAGTCCCGGCCTGACCAGAGCCAATGATGATGGCGTCGTATTGTTTTGTATTCATAATTGTTTAATGGTTTTCTTACTATTTCACTAAGCGGAATCCTGCATATTGCCATCTCATAGAGGGATGAAAAAAATTCCTATATGTATGCCTACTATGGTCTGGAGGTGTTACGCGGCTTGAGCCTCGAAGCACCATTTGGTTAACCATGAATTTTCCGTTATATTCTCCAAGAGCTCCAGGAGCTTTCTGAAAGTTTGGATATGGTAAATATGCACTATAGGTCCATTCCCATGCATGACCTGTATTTAACTTTGAGGAAGCGATCTCCCATTCAAACTCAGTCGGTAAACGCATTCCTTTCCATTCAGCGAAAGCGAAAGCTTCATAAAATGAAATATGTCTGACAGCTTCATCCATCGCTAAAGGTCGTAATCCATTTAAATCATACTCATACCATTCACCATCTTTTTGATGCCAATACAGTGGCGCGTCAATATTATTATCACGTACCCATGCTAGGCCTTCATCGTGCCAAAGATTAAAATCTGTATAGCAGCCACTACTGACGAAAGCTAGAAAGTCTCTGTTACTGACAACGTTGGTATTAATATTAAAAGCATCTTGGTAATGCTGATGACTGCCCAATTCATTGTCAAAGCAGAACGAGTCTTCAGTATGTCCAATAGTATAAAGACCTTGGTCTATCTTAACCCAATCCTCATTCAGGTCTATCTTTCTCATAGAATATTGATCAGAGTAGGATGGAAAGAATGGCTGATGACCAAGTATAAACTTTATATCGTAAAGTAATAATTCTTGATGCTGCTGCTCATGATTAATACCTATCCTAGTTAGAGTCATCAATTCTACATTATCTTTCTTCTGCTCTAGTAGCTCAGTCATTTGATCATTGACGTATGTACGATATTTATAAATATCATTCACGGCTGGTCTAGAATTGATGCCTCGCATTTGACGATCGACTCGATCACCCATGTTGTTATAATAGCTATTGAATAGATAGGCATAATCGTCGTTATATCTCTGATAAGAATCTAAATATTTAGCTAAGACAAACTCTTCCCAAAACCAAGTTGTATGCGCAAGATGCCATTTTGGAGGAGACACAAAATCGATAGGTTGTACGGAGTAATCTTCTGTAATAAGAGGAGCACATATATGTTCAGTATGTTTGCGCATAGATGTGAAATCTTGAATAATAGATTTATGAATCATGACATTTTCCATTATTCCGATATGATTTGTACACCTTTCCAAAAGGCGATATGATCTTTTATTTCTATAGCTGCTTCTTTTGGCTGAGGGTAATACCAGACAGCATTTTCATTGATCTTCTCATCTACGTTTAGTGAATAATAAGATGCTTCGCCTTTCCAAGGGCAGGTAGACTTATGTGAAGAATCTTCAAGATACTTCATGATGACTGAGTCTTTAGGAAAGTATTGATTGCCTTCTATCTCGATAGTATGATCACTTGCGGCTATAATTTGCTTGTTCCAGACAGCTTTTATCATGTTTGATATATTTAGATTAGGTATTTTAAGTTTATATTATTCTAGGTAGCTTATTTAATAAAACCCAGTTATTAAAGTTGAGAATAAGTCAATTGTTCTAAAAAAAGATAAAAACTTATAAAATGATCATGTTTTGGAGGAATAGGTGTGAGTGATTAATACATCTTGTTTTCATGTTCTGATTTTTCAGGAATTTGTTGGATGACGTCCCAATGTGCAATGATTTTACCATTTTGATCAAATCTAAAAAAGTCCATAGTCACATACTCATCACCATCAGGCCAGATTTGGTGGGTGTGTAAAACGACTAAATCTTCTTCTGAGATGACTCTAACAAATTCAATAGATTTTTGGATATTCTGATTGCATGCGTTCAAAATATTCGATAAAGCCATCAATGCCGTTTTTTACAGCGGGATTATCTTGGATGTATTCTGCGCCCACATATAAGTCAACTGCTTTTCTAGGATTTCCTAGGTATGCCATTTTGTAAAAGTTTACAGCAGTTTCTTTTAATGTATCATTCATATTTGACATATCTTATAAATTAACATTTTCTGCTCCATAAAATAATTTATATTGAGATTCTGGCTGGTTTATTTATAATGTACATATGAGCAAGCATATTTAAATAAGCTTGTTTGTGTACAACTCGCAACTCGTATCTCTCATCTAATACTAATCTATCGGCTATAAACTTTTTGACAAAAGTCGATCCTATCAAAATGTCATGTTAAAGTCATCACTCAGTGACACAATCTCAAAGTCCCTTACTATATTTGTCCCATCCCGAATGCGAAAACTGATTTCCCCAGCCTTCACATTTAGCGAACACATCCGAATCAAAAAGCAAGTCTGATCTGAACCAGTGTTTTTTGTTAACCAACCGTTGATTAAAATGTGTAGGAGTATTATCATCTTGGCATGTGTATGCCTGTTCGCGAATCTTTCATTTTCAAGTTCCATTGTTCCATACAAAAATGTAGAACACCTCACTCAGTCGAGCCAGATTGTTGTCGTGGTTAAAGCGCTGCCCGAGCAGACGCAAATTATAGATGGATATACAGAATACTTCAGAAATTTTGAAGTGCTTAATACCTTAAAAGGTAATCCAAAATCTATTATCCAGATCAAATCTGGCAAAAGAACAATTGGTGATTATACCAATATCATCCATGGTGAATTTGACTTTCATAGTCAAGATACCTATCTACTGTTTTTGGATGAAATGTCTGATGGCAGTTACTATCCGGTCTGCTTATCGTATTATGTATTTGAAGAAGTAAGTAAACACGGAGTTGCTTATTTTGTGCCTCGATATCAAGAGGGATCACTTCAACTTATTGACAAAAAGAAAGAACAAATTCTACAAGTCTACCAAAAAGACGCTTTTATGAAAGGTCTTCAACAATATGTAAAAGATTCAGATACATTAGATATGTCGAAAATGATTGCCGACGAAGAGACGCAAACATTGACAGAAAGTATTAAAAAGGCGAGTCCATCGCATTGTAGTTTTCTCCAATCAAATAATGGCTTGAGATATCAAGTGAAAAATTTAAACAGCCAAGCATTACCTATTTATTATCAAAATGGACAAGGCGAATGTGCTAATGTCAATGGAGAACTGCAAAGTGCCATTGATCATATGAATGATAATTACAGTGGCATCCAATTACGATTAGCAGGAAGCACATCTGGTTATACACCTGATTGTTCTGGAAATCGAGCATATAATATTTCCTTTTTCGGAGGAACATATGATATTTTCATGGAACAACAATTAGGAACTTCGAGAGCTGTGCTCGTTCAGTTTGGAGATCCTTGTAATGAAATGCCAGCATTAAATAATTGCTCTGGAACTGTTGCTTTTGGTGGATCGTGGTCCATCGGGACGCATACCACAAATGGTGAGAACTTTAATACTGCAGTTTATGGGTATGTTGTTGTCAATGATGGTATGGGAAATTGTAACTGCGGAGATTTTTCTGGTAATTCGACCATCACTGATTTTTCAGCAATCATGGCGCATGAGATTAGCCATACTGTCGGACTCAATCATATTGGCTCCAACTTTGGTCAAGCTAATATGAATCCAATTAGTGGTACTCAAATCACAAACTTAGATAGGCAATGTATGGATGATCTTTATCCAGCTTCTGGTGTGGTCGACCCTAATGAAGAAACAGGAACACCAGATTTAAGTATTTCTTCTTGTGGAAACGTCAGCCAAGCTGGCAATACTGTCACTGTTTCAAATATTCAAATTCGGAACACTGGAAATGAAAATACTGGCAAGTCAACTCGTATTGGTATTTATGTCTCAACAGACAATATAATCAATACTGCTGATCGATTAGTCACGACTTTAGCAGTTGCTCAATTAGCAGCAGGCGCTTCAGTTAATTTAAATAGCTCCTTTAATATCAGTGGAATTCCTGATGGTAATTATATCGTTGGGATGATCGTAGATGATAGTAATCAAGTTACAGAGTCAAATGAAAATAATAATTCTTGCTTTGATAGAAATCCAAGGATTATTATAGATACGACTCCTGCGCCTACGAGAGATTTAGTCATTAATAATTGTGGCGGTGTAAGTATTTCTGGTAATAATGTGAGTGTTAATAACTTAACTATTCGAAATACTGGAAACGTGAGTACTTCAAGCGGATCAATTGTTTCATATTATTTATCGTTTGATAATACGGTTACAGCTGCTGATATTTTGGTGGGCTCTAAAAATATACCGATTCTTAGTGCTGGTGCAACGAGGACTATAAATCATTCCTTTAATTTATCATCATTTAATCTCGCCGATGGCACATATAATGTCGGTATGATTATAGATGCGAATAATGTCATTCAAGAAGTAAATGAAAATAATAATTCTTGTATTGATAATTCTCCGTCAATAGTGATTGATACAGCTCCACCACCAGTTGCTGATTTAAATATTTCAGGATGCGTCAATGTAAGTCGGAGTGAATCGATTATCACAGCAAATGGATTAACCGTAAGAAATACAGGAAATGCAAATTCTGGAAATGGGGTAGAAGTGGGATATTATTTATCTGCTGATAAAACGATTCGAACATCTGATATCCTTATCGGAACATATGTTTTACCTGCTTTGGTGTCGGGTGCAAGCAATATTGTCAATCAGAATTTTGATATTTCATCATTAAATATTGCCGACGGATCTTATGTGCTGGGTGTTATCGTCGATTATAAAAATATTCTGGATGAATCAAATGAATCCAATAATACTTGTTTTGATAATTCGCCATCAATTATAATTGCTGCCGAGCCAGAAGGAATTGCAGATTTAATTGTTGCTTCATGTGGAACATTAACTGTAAATGCAGCTTCAGCAAGTTTAACAAATGTCCGTATTCAGAACATAGGAAATTTAGCTACTGATGCTGGCGTTATAACTGGATTTTATTTGTCTACTGATCAAAATATCACGATAAGTGATCAATCGATCGGCAATGTCGCTATTCCTATTCTTGCACCAAATACACAGACGAGTATAAATCAGAATATTTCAACTTCAAATTTAAATTTATCTCCTGGATCATATACTGTCGGTATTATTACGGATATAAACAATGTGACAACAGAATTAAAAGAAAATAATAATTCTTGCTTTGTCAATAATCCTAAAATTATAATTGAAGAAGAAGTAGAGGATAACCCTGATGATACTAATCCAGATGAGACTAATCCAGAGGGAGATGAAAATCAAGATGAAGATGAAACCCTTGGCCCTGATTTAGATATAACAAATTGTGGTACAGCTCAGATAAATGGAAATACACTTAGAATCAATAATACTATTGTCCGTAACATTGGTGATGAGCAAACAAATGATTTCAGTTATTTAGGATATTATCTATCAAAAAATAGAGTAATTAGAACAAATGATATTTATTTAGGCTATGACTATGTCGCATCATTAGCAGCTAATTCTCAGAGTCCTGAATCCGCAAGTTTTAATTTGTCAGATTTTGATCTTGAAGATGGCGAATATTATATAGGTATGATCGCTGACTTTGGAAAGCGTGTAGAAGAGTCAAATGAATCGAATAATGCTTGTCGAATTAATAATCCTAAAGTGATTATCGGAAGCATGGATGAGGAGCCAGAATTTGTAGATCTTCAAGTGAGCTGTGGCAGTATTTCACAATCTTCAACTGCAGTGTCAGTAGACAAAGTAGAGTTATATAATGCAGGGAATAAAAATACAGACGGTGGTGTATTCTTTGCGTATTATTTGTCATCAGATCAAGAGATTACAACTGATGATTATCTATTGGAATTAGGCCAAGACTATGTGCCAACTATCAGGTCAGGACAAAAGATTTTAAAAAGTGGACATTTTACATTTAATGGAATTCCTGTTGGAAATTATTATTTGGGAGTCATTATTGATCATCGTAAAGAAGTAGACGAATCAAACGAAGCAAATAATAGTTGTCATATTTCGAATACAATTATTACTGTTGGGCAAGACCAAAATGGCGAAGCAGATTTAATTGCTTCTTGTGATGAAAGCAGCATCAAAGGAAATCAATTAAATATCAGTGAACTAAATATTAAAAATATTGGAAATCTAAATACAAATGGATATTCATTTGTAGGTTACTACTTATCTGACGATAAAGAAATTACATCTTCAGATTATTATTTAGGTTATGATTATGTCGGTATTTTATCTGCCAATCAAAACAGTAGGCAACAAGAGACATTCCAAATCAGTGACATTTCATTGGATGATGGGGAGTATTATATTGGAGCTATTGCAGACTTTACATCAAGATTAGGAGAATTGAATACAACAAATAATACTTGTTTGTTTGAGGATGTCACACTCATTATTGGTGACTCCGAAACGACAGAAGGGAATTGTCAATTATACAATGAAAATGGATTTGAAGATGGTCGAACTGGAATTTGGGTCGATGGTGGTGCTCATGCTTTTGTAAATGCCGGAGCTACATTTGCGTCGAACGGCCTCAGAGCTATGGCAATAAGAGGTAATGAAGGTAAGGAATCTTCTTTTTATACATCTGCCTGGATTAAGCAAGAAAATTATGCAGAGTTAAAAGTTTCATTTAATTATTATGCTTATTTGATGGAGTCAGGAGATGCATTTGTTTTAGATGTAGATACTGGCTCAGGATTTAAAGAATACAAGCGATGGAATGCTGATATTGATTTTAAGTCAGCGGAAGTTAATGCTGACAAAATGACAATTCCAGTTAATGGAGATATGAAATTAAGATTTAGATCCGTCACGTCGCATACCTACGAATATGTCTTTTTAGATGATATTCTAATCGAACGATGTATTGATTCTCAGAATCTGATTCCGTCACAGAGTGGTGCAGAGTCTCAATTTATAGATTCTAATTTTGATTTTAAGGTATTCCCTAATCCAATTAGACAAGGTGATGTTATTTCTTTGGAATTAGAAAATATAGGTGATTATTCTAGAACACAGATTTTTATTTTTGATACCCTTGGTAGAATGGTAAAATCTGATACTCTAACAAGTCAGCATTATCAACTCAATACTGAGAAAATGTTGCCAGGTTCCTATAATGTCATGATCCTTTCTGATGATTTCCGTAAGGTCAAACGACTTATCGTTTTGGAATAAAAATTGTCATATTTCGATTTAATCTGGGAATGGGTCTTGTTCTCAATAAAATGTTACCCTCACAAATTAGCCAGCTCTTCAAGGGGTCATGACCCCTTGGATATGAAATAGCTTGCTATTTTATCCACTAGCTTTTCAAAATGAATACCATTTATGGTCATGTTTTTGATATATAGCTCATAGAACTATAATTTTGATTCCATGGCAAAGAAGATTATGCTTATCAATGGTCCGAATTTGAACCTTTTAGGTGTCAGAGAACCAGAGCTTTATGGATCAAAAACCTTACAGGATATAGAGAAAGAATGTAAACATAAAGCGAGTGGCTACGGGATAGAATTAATATGTAGGCAAAGCAATATTGAAGGTGAAATCATTAATTTCATCCATGAAGCAAGAGAACAAACAGATGCAATTGTCATTAATCCAGGTGCGTATTCACATACCTCTGTGGCGCTTCGAGATGCACTATCTGCTTCAGATTTACCAGTTATAGAAGTACACATTTCAAATATTCATGCGCGGGAAAAATTCCGACATTATTCTTATATCTCCGCTGTTGCAAAAGCTGTGATATGTGGATGTGGAACAAATGGCTATCTCTATGCTATTGAGGAAGCAAGTCAATGTATAGTAAACTAATCCGTCATGAAAGTCAAGGTATGTGTAATCCAAGATAGTCCTGTCTTTTTTGATAAAGCGAAGACATTGGACAAGGTAGAAAGCTTGACTCGACAATATACCAATCAAGGCTGCCAGTTGATCGTATTTCCAGAATCTTTTGTGCCGGGTTATCCAAGGGGATTTTCTTTTGGAGCCACTGTCGGTAGACGAACAGAAGAAGGTAGACAACTCTACACTGAGTATTATGAAAATAGTATTGACCTCGAAAGTGATGACAAACAACGACTAGAAGAATTATCAAAATCAACTGGTGCTTATGTCATCATTGGTGTTACAGAGAAGGTGAATCACAATGGAAGTTTGTATTGCTCGATGCTATACATCTCTCCAACAAAAGGTTTACTTGGCGTCCATAGAAAAATAAAACCTACTGGTACAGAACGAATTATTTGGGCTGAAGCAGGAGGAGAATCATTAGTCACTTTTCAGACAGACATTGGTAAATTAGGAGGATTGATTTGTTGGGAAAATTATATGCCTTTAGCGAGAATGTCGATGTATCAAAAAGGCGTTGAGATATATGTCGCACCGACAGCTGATGCGAGAGATGCATGGACTGCGACGATGAGGCATATTGCACTTGAAGGCAGGTGCTTTGTTTTTGGGAGCAACCAATATTTTACAAAGTCTATGTATCCAGATCGCTTTCAGTATTTGGTAAATAATGAAGATGAGCATTTTTGCCGTGGCGGTAGTGTGATTGTGTCGCCAATGGGTGAGATTATTGCTGGCCCGTTGTATGATGAAGTCGGTGCACTTATAGCAGAAATTGACTTATCAGATATTACGCGAAGCAAATTAGATTTTGACGTAAATGGTCATTATGGACGACCAGATATTTTTGATTTTAATGTGAATGGGCAACCTAAGATGGGGGAGGAGTGAAATGAAGTCATATCGAAAATTAATTAGGCGGTACGGAAATAATATAATTATTACATTTTGAAAGAGTTTAATAATCATTGGTTTGTGATCGGTAGAGAACATGATCAAATAGTTATGTTAACGCTAGCGTTGGACAGAATTATTGATTTGAAAGTTAATTTAAAAACGGACTATGATAAATATGGTTTTAATCCAGATCAGTATTATAAGAATACTTACGGGGTAACTGTTCTAGATGATAAAAGTATCATTGATATTGTTATAAAAATAGATAAAGCTGATGTCCTTATGTTTTAACTAAACCATTCCATCATTCCCAGCAATTGATTAAAAGAAATAAAGATGGATCTGTTTTAGTCTCTTTAAGAGTCCATCATAATTTTGAAATCGAACGGTTGTTGTTGGGATTTGCAGATTCAATACAAATAATCAAACCCAGAAAATTAAGGAATAGAATGAAGAAGAAGTTTCAGAGAGCTCTGGGAAATTATAATGAAAATTAAATCTTTTCCTAGCTCTTAACACTAACTTTTGGTCAAAAGATTTTATGCTTTTTATAGTTCATTCTTATCTTATCCTCAATTATACAAACTCCAACCAACTCCAACTCTCAATCGATAATCATACACGGGATATGGATTCACCAATTGAAATACATCAGGACTAAATAACTGACTTAAATTTTCAGCGCGGATAAAGGCTCTTAAGCTATCGACTTTGAATGATACATAAACATCTCCCTGAAAGAAATATGGATCAGCATTTTGGTCCTGAAAGTAGAACACGCCATGTACAGGCGAATATTCAGCTAATTGGTAAGAGTCCACAGTTCTTAGCCTAAGGCCAAGTCTAGTTTTCATCCTTTTTTTAAAAATATAACCTTCAGCATATAATTCATGCTCAGATAAAAATTGAGGCAAATTGAAAATATTATTATCTAGATTTTGTAAACCAATCTCATTTTTAAAATGTAGGAATTTAAATTGATGATGACTCTTTAAAAATAACTGACTGATTAAAATTGTTCCATCATATTGCGTAGGTCTAGCAGAGGCATTAAAATAAATTGGATTCGTGAGAGCGGACTGTGAGACTTCTGCTTGTAATCCAAATGAAGGTATATTTATCACTGCTCCTAATGTGTTTTCTAAAGGCTGACTAAAAGAATTCTGCCATATATCATTTTGATTGATAAATGACTGCTGCGTAATTAAAGATGGCCGATATCTTTTAAATGTTCCATTTACCGAAAGGTCTATTGTAGAAATTAAATCAAGATCAGCTGTGGCATTAAATGTATATTCTCCAACATTCTCACCAATACCTAAGTATCCATTTGCATGTACATTCATAATTGGTATAGGCGTGACATCAATATTAGCCAGCATACTTAAGTCATTGACATTTTGCCCTGTGGGTTCTTGATCAATATTGTAAAAGCTATAATTAATCCCTGCTTGCAGATGTATGTTTTTAATATCCAATGTGCCCCACAGCGAAGTCTCCCATTTTTTATATTTGGTAAATGAGCGGATGCCTCGGTCTTCAATCCACAAGTCTCCATAAAAATCTTCGTTGCTAGAACTATCATCTACATATTTAAATGATCCTCTTTTATGAGCAATCTCATGACGGAATTGTATGCCTTTATATTTTTCTAAAGTGAAATAATTATTTATCGCAAAGTCGGCATCAGCTTGTCTTGTAAAAGCATCAGTGATAAAAGTTGGAATTCTTGTTCTAAAATTAAAATTCTCAGCATTAAATAATGTTTCGTCACTGACGCCACCATTATGAACTTCATTATTTGCATTTGTGACTGCAGTAATGATCATGTCGCGATTAGCATAAGATTTTATTAAGCTTACACCCAGATAAGTTAATCGTGTATTTTGTGAAGTGTAAATCCCTTCCTGTAAGATGCGCTGATAGTCAACAGTCAACTGAATATCATTTTTAAATGGCCGACTAAATTGTGCGGTAATCATGAAATTAGTCTGATTCGTACCAGGCGTAAAAAATAAATTCGATACTGCTTTTTTAGATTTAATCTGCTGGAATGAATGTCGATCCAATTTATATAAATCGAATTGATGATAGCCAAAGTCAAATCCAGATCTCTGTCGTTCGGATTGATAGAATAGATGTCTTGATGATGATCCTAAATTGCCCAGTGTCTGACTAAATAGACGACCCTTTTCATCTGCATTATAAATATGAAACTGATCAAGCAAAGTATCTACCTGAATATCTTTTTTATCGATATTATCAATGTAAAACTCAAATATACTAGTCGTGTCTGGCGCCTTGATTTCAGTCATCTGTTGATTAGCTGTATTTGCCGTTTGATTAGTTCTTTGTCCTGAGAAGGATGGCACTTGAGACTGAAGTAGATTTATGTTTAGGCTACAAATGCAGCATACCAGAAAGATCAAGCTGATAAGGCTTTTCCTAGGACTCGATCTTGTCTGCTCAATCATATATACTAATAACGATATCATAAAGCTAATAATGATATTTGGTTTAATGTATTTATGCGAAATCCTTTCTTAATGAGGGATTTCTTTACTTTGTCGACAGAGATAATGAGTCATATGATAGATAAAGATTGATTACAATTTCTCTTTAGTTAAATATTAAGCTAATAACCATTGACAATGGACTCGAAGAGGAGGCATAGTTTTTGCTTTTAAATCGTGAAGTCTGTCTATGACTGGCATTTCGTCGTCGTAATAGACATACAGATCGGAATTTATGAAGTATTTCATTCAAATAGTATCGTTTTTCGCGGTGATGGCTTTGTGTATGTCGCCAGTAATCGGTCAGTTTATTCCAATGACCGAACAAGAAGCAAGGGAAGAACTCGCTAAACGTGGTATTTCTGAAGAAGAAATTATTGCTGCTTTGGCCGAAGAAGGAATCATTCTCGACGACGTCAATAATATTCAAGATCTATCTCCCCGACAATTGCAAATCATGCAGATAGTGGTCAATGATCTAGAACTTAAGAATCAAGCATCTGCGGCTGAAGCCAAAGTATCTCAAGATGCCGATGTAAATACTGTGTCAGGTCAAGTGGAAGAATCAACTGAAAACCCAGCAGAACTCATTGATGAATCTGAAAAAGACGACCAAGTAAATATTGAAGAAGAAGAGCCGTCGATCTATGGACAGAACATTTTCACAAATGGAAGTATAAAAGTCTATCAAAATAGCTCAGAGATTAAGCTGCCTGAAAATTACATCTTAGGAGTTGGTGATGAGATTTCAGTGTCGATTTTTGGTCGATCTCAGTTTGAAGAAAAATATGAAATCCGACCAGATGGATATATTCGAATTTTAGATGGGAACAGGCGAGTCTTACTAAAAGGATCAACCTTGGGTAGTGCAAAAGAAAAATTATTTAAGACCTTTTCTAATTATTACAGATTTAAACCCGGTGAGTTTGAGGTGACATTATCATTTCAAAGAACTGTCAATGTTGGTATTTATGGAGAAGTGGAACAAGTAGGCAATTATCAATTATTGGCCTTTAATAATGTGATTAATGCTTTAGTCGCATCTGGAGGACCGAATGAGATCGGAACTCTTCGAAAAATCCAACTTCTTAAATCGGCGGGCGGAGTAGAGACAATTGATATTTATAAATACTTATCTAAACCTCAGGTATCAGAGGCATTTTTCATGGAGGATAATGATGTCATTCATGTGCCAGTCCAAGGAAAAATTGTAAGTATCGAAGGTGGTGTGAAGCGAGCGATGAAATTTGAATTATTAGGGAACGAAGGCTTACGAGAGTTACTAGACTATGCAGGTGGCTTGAGCCAAAATGCCTTCAGAAAAACATTTGAATTATTTCGTTTTGAAAATGATGAATTAGTAAAATTGGATATTCGATATAGTCTTTTAATTCAGCAGGGTCAAAACTTTCCTTTGCTTGATGGTGACAAAATCATTGTTGAATTTATCGATGAAGAAGTCAGAAATTTTGTCAATGTTCAAGGCGAAGTCATCAATGAAGGCCAATTTGAATGGCAAGATAAAATGCGTGTGAGTGATTTAATCGCATTAGCCGGTTTGAGGTCAGAATCATATACATCAAAAGCCTTGGTTGTCAGAACGAATGATGATCAGACGAAAAGTTTTAATTGGCTTAATATTGATAATATTTTAGCTGACCCGACAAGTCCTACTAATTTCTTATTATCTGATAAAGACAATTTGACTATTTGGAATAAGGCTAGATTTGCTGATAGCAAACAATTCACAGTTCAAGGCGCAGTCAGAAATGCTGGCGAATTCGAATATGATGAAAGTCAAAATTTAAAAGTACTGGATGCTATTTTCATGGCTGGCGGAAAGAAAAGTGATGCTGGAAATATTGCCATGATTTATAGGCGTGATCCATTGGTTCCTAATTCAATGGAATATATTAAACTCAATCTTTTAGATATTGAAGCAAATCCAAATTCTATAAAAAATGTCACTTTGGAAGGATTTGATATTGTAGAATTAATGTCAAAAAATCAATTCGAAGAAGAACAATTTATCAGTGTTAAAGGTGCTGTCAATAAACCAGGTGAATTTTCATTTGGTAAGAATATGACAGTTGCAGATGCACTGATATTAGCACACGGATTAAAACTTGGAGCTGCGACTAAAAATATTGAAGTGTCTAGATTGGTGTTTATGGATAATGAACCAACAGAAACTGTCGTCGCAAGACTTAACATTAATACAGACTATCAATTTGATAATGCCTCTGAGGCAAATTATGTACTAGAACCATTTGACAAAGTCTATATCAGATTTGTTCCTGAATTCGAATTTCAAAAGGAAGTAAAATTAACAGGTGAAGTAAAATTTCCTGGCCCATATTCAGTCTTGAGTTCCAATGAGACGATACATGACATGATTAAACGGGCAGGAGGATTAACTGATGAGGCTTTTGCGGCTGGTGCCAAATTATTTAGATCTGAAGATTCGCTTGGATATATCGTCTTGCGTCTGGATGAAGTTTTACAAAATTCAAGATCAAAATATAATTATATTCTTAAGGATAATGATGAAATTATCATTCCTAAAAAACAAGATTTTGTAACCATCTCGGGATCGACTAGAGTTCATGAAGTCTTAGATAGTACAATTATTGGTGTGAACAATGAAATTCAAGTTGCCTATCATGAAGGAAAGAATGCTATGTTTTACATCGATTATTATGCAGGTGGGCTTGACACTGAGGCGAAGAAAAATTTAATATTTGTCGAGCATCCAAATGGTGAAATTAAAAAGACAAGAAGCCGATTTCCTTTCGGGTTTAGATATCCAAAAGTCAATCGTGGTTCTCACATAAAAGTCCGATCAAAATCTGAATTTCAAAAATTAAAGGACGATGAAAAGGGCGACGTCGATTGGACGAAAGTTCTTGGAGATTCAGTCGCACAAGCGATGTCTATTTTGACATTGATTTTATTAATCCAGCGATTGGATTAGCGTAGAGTGCTTGTGGCAAGACGCCTACAAGAACGCTTTATAGGTTAGACCTTGGTTGGTGGAGATAAACCCATACGCCACGTCATCCTGAGCCCATAAAATTCCTTTGGGATATAAAATTAAAATGATGACAAGTAAAGATGTATTCAATCTCAAATAAGCAAACTCAAATAGGAGAATTCTTTTTCATTTTTTCCAATCGATGAAAAAACGAAACAAAAAAATCTTGGTCAGCATAATCGCTCCGCATATCTGACTGGCAGCCGCCACTGCAGACTAGAAGAGTTATCTAATCCAACTATAATTGTGAAGTTATGGTTTAATTCGGAGTTGATTCCGAATCTTCCCATATGGATGACTTTAGTGTTAGCCGAAATTGATATTTCGGTTCATTCATTATTGATTGACATTTAGTCAATCCATTTCTGCCATTGCAGAATCATTCATTCATGTAAAAAACTGAAAACTATTTGAGCATTTGAATAATACTATTCAAGGGGCAGATGTTTGCTACTTGAATCTTACTTTGAATGATAATGCAGTAGCGAGTTTTTTCAGTTTAGGAAATAGAATTTCTGTAGCGTATAGAAAGAAATACAGTCTTGACTTTTTTGGGTACCCCGCAAAGCGGGACAGGCATTTTTGTGGCAAGACAAAAAGTAACATGCAATAAAAACAAACGTTCATTAAGGTCTACTGTTTTAGTCTCCTCATTTATTTTTGCGAATAAACATAATGATATTTAGTAACGGGACACCCATTTTCAAAATGAATCCTCCATAAACAATAGGTTGTAGCCTATGTTTTGAATAGGTGGCGAAAACAGGAAATTATTGAGTTGACTCCATTGAAGAGGACATTCATTTAGGAAATGACTACCCTATCAGCACCTACCTGAGCTTAAAACTCTAATAATAAAGAAGCATTTGGCATAAATGGAAGGCCCTCTCTGTCAAATTGAGTTGGTTCATATGGAGGAACATTCCAGTCAATGCCATAAGTAGCCGAAGTTATATTTTGGCGATTATATAGATTAATCACACTCAGACCAAAAGTAGCATCTATATCATTCAGCAGATTTAATTTGTAAAAACAGCTGATGTCTAATCTATGATATTTACCAAGTTGCCGATTTAATCGTTCTCCATAGATAAATTTTAAATAGTCATTCCCATCTTCATCAATTTCGACTTTAATTTCAGTTGGTTCTGAATAATATCTTCCAGTCCCATAATTCCACAATGCGGCAATTTTGAATTGTTTAAATCTAAACTCTGTGTTTAAAGATGTCTTAAATGGTTGAAAGTATGGATTTTTAAATGCCGCAGATTCATCTTCTAGTACAAGGATATCATCCATGAGTTCATAGGTATTGGAAATAGACACCCAATTATTTTTATAAGATAAACTCAGCTCTATTCCCCTAACTTTTGAATCGACATTTTGATAAGGGTTTGCTTCATTTTCAAACTCAAAGGTCTGAGACCATATATTTTGACTTAGTTTTCTGTACCCATCTAGTTCAACAGAAAATGGTCCTTTTGCATAGCGAGCTCCGATGCTGTATTGTACTTCATCAACTGTCCATAACCATTCGTTAGGATCAGAGATCGCCTCATCAGATATATACCAGAAATCACCTTCTACTTGAAGAGAAGACCCCTGAAATTGTCTATTCAAATTCCGATGATAAGTCCCATAATGGGCATGAACAGTAAAATGTTTTGTTGGAAGAAGCGACACATGAATTCTTGGTTCAATAAAAATGCGCTTATCGAAGGTCAAACTATAATCTGACCAACGTGTACCATTTCTAAATTTGATTAAATCAGCAATTGTCAATGTATAATCTAAAAAAACACTTCTCTCTGTACCAACTTTCCTAATATCTTCTTGGACGTCGATCCCATTATCATATTGGCTAAAATCAGCAAAGGAGACTTCCCATCTTTGGTGTCCTACACCGATTTTCCATTCATGATTTTTATATTTAAAAATTTGATTGATTTGAATATTTGATTGATCGATTCCATTATCCTGAACATTATAATCTTCATCGGTCAGAATGTCTTTATCCGTAAAAAAATTATAAACCCTACTGAATGAAGAATTTGAAAAGACAACATTCGACTTCCAAAAAGGCGCTATTTGGTATTTCAGCTTTGCACTAATCCCTTGATTCTCAATTCTATTTTCATACTTATCTAGACCATCATAGTCCCCAATTTGCTCATAAGAAAAATCACTATAAATATTTAAATAATTTATATCAACAGTCATTCGACTCGAAGGCTTTGCTAATATGCTAAAACTATAATCTCCAAAATTGACATTCCTATCAAATGTTTGTTCATTTTGAATTTCTAAATTATCGGGATTTTCTATTTTATATTTTTCATCCCAAAATCGATCAGTAGCAATTGGGCCAAACTGAAATATATTTTCATACAGCTGATCATAATATTTAGATTCGTAAAATGATGTAATCGAATTCCGTACTGCTGCCTTTATCCTTACTTTATTATTGAACAGTGTTGTACTTGCTCCAGCATTCATATACAGTAAGTCACTATACAATTTGACTTCAGATTTCTTCCCTGAATAATGGTCACTTTGCATGTGAATTGAGCCTGAAGAATTCCCTTGATCATCGGCCGAGCCTCCATTTTTATTCACCTTTATGACATCAGCCATAAAAGGATTTATACTACTGATATTTCCTAGAAACAAATTAGATTGATATAATTCTATGTTGTTCCATTGTAATTGCGTTTGTCCAGAGATCCCTCCGCGAATTTGTAAATCAGACAATGACTCTGTAGTATTATACACGCCAGCGATTGCTTGACTTCTTTGCAATGCATCATGATCCATACTTCCACCTACTCCACTATTGTCATCAGAAATGATATGATTTTCTAAACCTGCATTTTCAAAAATTAAAAACTTATCTCTGATGACTATCTCATCCAGCATATGCTCCTCTTCTTTTAGGACGATGATATTTTTCTTAGTCTTTTTCAATTGTTTAACCGGTATACTTAATGTTTCAAATCCTAAATAAGAAAAGTGTATCATTTGCTCAGGACTGAAGAACCCATCTATATTAAGTTCTCCCTTGAGATCAGATTCAAAATGGGTGTTTAATCCATCTAACACTGCAACACCATAGGCCAATTCTGTCTTGATGTCATCAACAAGTTTGATTTGATATTGAACGGCGTCTATTTTCTTTTCAATAGGTATATCTACTTGTTTGATGACATATAAATCATCTTCAAGCATTCCAAAATCTTTATTTAGTAATGTAAAGCACGCAGCCAAAATATTATCCTTTGAACCAGATGCAGAAAAGTCTTCTATGAGTGATTGGTCAAAGATGTCATAGTCATAATTGAAATCGATCTTGAGCTCGGATTCTAAAATATTGATAACCTCGTGTGCATTCTTTTCTGAAAAGCTAAATGAAAATTGTTGCGAAATTATCTGACTTGTAGAGATAAAAAATAGAAATGAAGAGTATAGAACTATACTTCTAATTCTTATAAAATTTAATACTCTGAAGTGTTCGTTCATACTTTAGATCAAGAGTTTCGGCTATATATGAACATGCCTTGTCAATATCATCTAACAGTAACACACCAGAAAAGTTGATATTATGATCAATATTTTCTAGTGATACCGCCACATTATAAAATCTTTCGATTTCAGAAGTCAAAGATACGATATTGATCTTTTGAAAGTTATATCTGCCCGACAAGAATTCAGCATTTTTCAATGTATGAGTCATTACATCAGACATTTTTGCAGAATTTAGACTCACAGACTGACCAATGCTAATGGTCTGCTTATCACCAGAAAGGTTTTCTACTTTGACCCTTCCTTCGACACAAGTGACTTTCATATCTCCATCCTTTTCCCAAATCTCGAATTCTGTCCCTAAAACGCTTACAGTCCCAGGTCCAGCGTCAACAATAAACGGAGACCCAGATTTAACTTTAAAGAAAGCTTGGCCTACTAATGTTATCCGTCTTTCCTTATCCCAATCTAATTCATCATAGCTGATCGCACTTCCTGGAGACAAGATGACTTCTGATTGATCTGCAAATAAATGAGGGACTGTTTCTGACTTTGGTGAAATTACTTTTTGCAAGACATTTTTACTGGAAAAGAAAAAGTAAATGATCGCTCCGACAAGTATAGCTAGTAAGCCAATCAGAAAAAGTCTTCTTCTACTATGCGATGTATCCGGCTTTCGCTGAGCTGATATTTTTGTATTCAAGCTATCCCACAATTGTGCAGGATCTTTTATTTCTAAATCGAAATGGTCTTGTTTTGCCAATATCTCAGATAATAGATCGAGTTCATATTGATCACTTAGTACAGCGAGTTCACTTTCAGAAATCGTGCCTTGCAGCCATTTTGATAATAATATATCCTTGTCTGTATTCATGGTATCTGTTGGTAAAACGTATAACTAGGAGTTTACCCTACTTCTTTCTTAATATTTTTTGACTATACAAATGACTCAATGCTTTGTGCATTCTTTTCTCGACAGCTTTTACACTGATTTCCAAAGAGTTAGCAATTTCTTTATAAGACATATTATTGAACCGATGCATGAGAAAAGCTTCCTTTGACAATGGAGGAATGGTATCAATTGCTTGTTCTAACTTATCCTTAAATTCCGCTTCTTCTAACAAATATTGTCCATCTTGTTTCTCTACCTGATCAGTGATTTGTTGCTTATGCTTTAATCGGACTTGCTGTTTTCTAAAGTGATCAATAGAAATATTTTTTGCCATTGTCAGCAAATAAGGCCCTACTTGTTCAAATTTTACTTTCGAGCAGTTATTCCAAAGTCTCACAAAACAATCTTGCATTAAATCCGCTGCATCATCACCTCCTAATCCTTTGGAAATGAGAAAGCGCTGAATGGAAATGTTCCAATTGTCGAAGACTTGCTTAAAAACCAGTTTTTCACATATATCCATAATCCGTCTAGATACTTTAAAAATAGGTCTAATTTTCGATTATTCAAGGGATGTATGGGTGGAATGTGATTCTATGGATTTGTGAAAAAATGGTTGGAATTGTCTCAGATATATAAATATCCTCAGATTTAGATGACGAGCAATAAGAACTGACAACAAATCTGAGGGCTGATAGACATTCAAAAGTTTCAAGAGTCATACATACATACATACATACATACATACATACATACATGTAGCTATCTTAAGCAATAGATACAATATATATTATGTATCTCCTTTGCACTAGTTTAAGATTTAAAATAAATAAATACCAAAAGGAAATAGCCGAGTTTGCATACTACGAATTAGATAAAAAGCTAAAATAATCTTATTAAGATAATTGATTCTTAGCACCATTAATAATTAATTAAGCATCGTATTTAAGGAGATAAATGAAAATAATGAGAAATACTTTAAGCTCCTTCTTTGACCACTGCAAATATAATTTCTTGATTTGAAAGAATAAGATTTCGAAAAAATATGCAATATTAATACCCTCTTAGGATTTTTAATGTTGGCTTACTGACAATAAATATCAACTTCTCTCTTAAATCAAATATGAGTTCAGTTATCCAGACAACCATGTCACTTGATGGACAACACAATCTCAATTTATATTAAGTTACATGTCAACTGATCCTTTTCAATATTCAAAAATGTATAACATTGCTTCATTTTATCAATTAATATTGACCCCTGCATGTTCAATTTATAAATAGAGGCTTTATGTATAAATTAAAATAACAATTTGCAATATAATTATCCGTATTCCATATTTATTTCATGAATGTTTTCAATAAATAATTTTCTTTATTCAAGAAATTTTATAAATAAATTACCAATATTTCCATAAATGTAATATTGAATTTATCAATAATAACAATATTTATGAATTGACTTTTTACCAAAAAAAAGAAAGGGGTTTACCCTTAATTATCAATTAAGGGAATCCCCTGATTATAAAAGGGGTTCATGACTGCAACTTTACAATGTGATATCACTTAATATTTTAATTTTTTAAGCTTAGGATAATGAATCCAAGTGTTGATTGGCGTTGTCATTTTATAGAGTATTTAACAAGAGATTTAATACATCGTCTATCCAGGACTTTCAGGTTAATTTTTTATTCTTTATTGAATCATGATTAATCATGCTGAGTGTCCCATACTTAATTAAAAATAAATTAAACTTTAAAATAACTTATGAAAACATTAAATTTAAAATTTATCTTTTTAATCGTCTTCTTCATATTTTCTTTGATGATTATTCAAAGTTGTCAAAAAGACATTGACATAGCAGATCAAAATTTTTCGGTATCTGAAAATAAATCATTAAAGTCAAATAATAATTTTAATTATTGGGGACTCTCACACAATGGTGAATACTTTTGTGTAAGCTCAAAAAGCCGGTTAAACCAAATTATTTCAGATTTAGATAGTAAAATTGCTGGTGTTACTAATCAGAATGAAAGTCTGAAAAGTGCAATTCCTGATGATATGGACGAATCTGATTATATACTTGATCAATTTACACAGTCGCATAATCATGAATCTAAATGGAAAGTATATACTGCAGACGTCAATCATCAACTCTCAAAAATTAATGTCAGTTCTAAAGCACCCGGCATTCCAAATAATCCATCTGATGCCTTGAATAAGGTAGCTGATTTGGGCTTGGATGATGTAGAACTTGCATTAGTAAGTGAGTCTGGCTATTTATGTGTTGGTGGTAATCTATATTACTATGGCGAAAATGGTGTGGTTATTAAATTAAAGTATAAAACCCCCTACATGATAGATTATATGAAAAGGGTAGGATTGAAAAAAGCATTACATTTTTATCGGGGTTATATGCAGGTTGTAGAAAGACCTTCAATTGGAGATTTAGTTAGCTTCGATAGAGAGTGTACAGCAGAATTCAGTGCTATTCCAACCGCTGATAAAGATGATTTAAAAGTCTCATTTACCTGGTTACAAATGGCTGCTGCAAATCTATATCCGAATGCAACACTCACATGGAACTTTGGAGATGGCTCTTCTACAGTCACTCAAAAATCAGGAGAATCTTCATTTGGTGAAGTATCCCATGTGTATACTGTAAAAGGCACTTATAGAGTCCAATTGACAATAAATGCACCTGCTGAAAAAGATGAGGTAAGATGCTATAAAACGTTTGCAGAAGACGTGAGTGTTGAAAAGTCAGGTCAATTTGATTGGGAAGATGTTAAGGATATTGTTTGTATTTCAGGTCAAGCAATTAGTTTATTTGATCGCGATGCCTTTGTAAGATATTCACCTGTCACTGGTGGAGATGAAGGTCAATATTTATTGTCTCCTTCGTTCTTGGCTGATATCTCAGAGACTGCCATTAATATTATTAATGCAGGTCAAGCACCGATCAGAAATGTCAATTGGACATTTAACGGACAGAATGTTGGTTCAGGACTACAAGTACAAGTAACAGTGCCTTGTACTGGATCGTTTGACGGTACTATAAGTTATACCTGCGATGGCACTGATCTATCTATTCAGTTTACAATCACGATAGAGGACCAAAATCTGATTAGAGATATCAAAACTGATTGGATCGACAGAGATTTAACTTCTGGCAAAAAAGCTTCCTTTAAATTAAAAACAAAATCAAAAAACCCAGATAATGCATTTGGTGGCACCAACAAACTTGTTGTCAAAGGCAAACACTTCAAACAAAAAAGTAATGGCAACTGGAAAAAAGAGAAAGCTGATTATAATATAACAATGGGTGGATCACTAGTCCAAACAACTAGTAATGGTTGTTTTAATGGACCAACTCGCTCGGTAAATGAAAGTATTTCTAAATCTAACAAGAAAAAATTTAAGGAGGTATATAAAAATAATTATGCAAGCTGGAGTGCTCTAAGCATTGATGTAAGTGATGCTCCCCGCGTATGGTATATTGAAGGCACTGTAAATAATACAAACTTTGCAAGAATATCGGCTAATGATTAACTCATAAACAGCCTGGTATATTTTTTTTCAATATTAGAATGACTCCCTTTATTCATGGAGTCATTCTTTTTTTCTACAATCCTATTGCCTTTTAAGATGCGCTATGCTATCAGTTTCTATTTCTTTAGCTCTACATTGTACAGCTAGATTTCTCCTAGCGACACCTTATTTTCAAAACAGTGGGAATACATAATACAGGCCTAAATCTAGGCACTACAGATATAGACATTGATGTACCTGAGGCTTTAGTAAAAACACCTCTTGTCGATCAATACCTATAGAAGGTATAGATCAGGAATATGATTGGGATAATGAAGATCTGATTGATAATGAACGGCAAAACCTAGCTTGAAGATACAGACAACTGCTCCTATCGTCGCAGGCTCAGCGGTATAACCGAAGAGTACCATTTTAACAAAGCCAGCTAAAGGATAGTTTTCTGACTTGTGATGTGCATACTTTAGATAACAAATTATATCAAAATCCTAGTCAAGGCAGCACATATTAGTCGTGTAACTTACATTAATTGCTTGCTATTTGTTTAAAAACTATAGCGCCAGCACCAGGCTAAAATCCCTGAAACAAATCCTTAACAGTAAAATTTTAAGAACTCTAATTGATGATTGACCAAAACTTAGATTAATTAAAATATTAGCCTTTAAAATAAATCATCTACTTCATAATCAACTAGTTAGACATTAGAATTCAATCTATACTAAATAAAAATCAAAGTGTTATATTCTATCAATTCATGAATTGATAATCGAAATCTAGAATATGGAAATTTTTAAGCTTGACTAGTTAACTAATGGTATTAAATTCGTACAAGCCTTGTCATGTCTATATCTATTTGATTGGTCAAATGATACTTATATTATTGAAATATGTGTCGGAATCATATTTTTTAATAAAACCAAAAATTAACATGCACCAAGCTACTATTGACAATATATTGTCGCGCATGACACATCCTCCATGTACTCGACAAGTTGGCCAACATATAGATCAAACTTTATTCTCGTAATCTGACTAATCAATTAACAATTGTTATCAATAATGTTTTCTCCTTAGATGTTAAATCAATAGACTATGTAAAGTAAACCACAACCATATAGTAATCTCATACATTAAGTGTAAATCATTAAATTCAGTATGATAAAATCAATCTTAAATTGCATCTTAAAACTAACTCAAATGATCGACTACCGGCAACTGTTCTCACTGCTATGCTTTCTATACATGTTTAACTGTGTCTCAGCTAACTCAACAATACCTGACTCAATGATGACCATCTCTATGGATAGTCTATACAAATCATTCAGTTTTGCTAACAATACTGAATCACAGGAGCTCATTGTCAATACCTATCTCAAAAGAGCAAAAGATAATGGTAGTCAATTTGAAATGGCCAATGCTTACCGTATGCTGACTAGGCTGCATTCCGGTACAATAAAAGCTCTAGCTATCTGTGACACATTGATTATTCTAACAAAAGATTTAACAGAAGGTGAATATCCAGCTTACAGTTATTATAACAAGAGCGTAGAGTATATATATCAAGATCGCATACCTGAAGCAGTCGATCAATTACTTATCTCCAAAAGCTTGGCAATAGATAACAATAACCATTATCTACAGACGAGAATTAACATAGCTATTGGCTTAATATATTCAAAAATTAATCACTCCGAAAAAGCTCAGATTGAGTTTGCACGTTCGTATGAAATCTTTCAAGAAAATCCAGAATGGAAAACAAAAAACCCTAAGGATTATTTAGCTACCATATTCTTCCTCGCTAAGCAATATTGTGATGATGAGGACTATGCTTCCGCAATACCATTATTGAAAGAAGGTCTCTATGGAAGTTTTGATATTGACAAAAGAACCTATTCCAGGTTTCTCCATTTATATGGCAAGACTAAAAGTGTACAAGGCAATCATGATGAAGCAATTGACACTTTAAAAAGAGGTCTTGTCTATGTCAGGGAATTTGAGACGACCTATTCTTGCGGTTTAGAATATCTAGCTAAGGCACTTATAGCAGCAGGTAGACAGAAAGAAAGCATTGTCATTTTCGAAGAACTCGACTCACTAGCTACCATTAATAATGATCTACTTGAATGGGCAGTAGAAGGATATAATTTTCTATACAATTATTATAAATCTGAAAATAATCAAGAAAAAGAAATATATTATTTAACAAAGAAAAAAATAGCAGACCACATTCTTCATAAAGAACAATTAAACATAGCAAACCTTGATTTAATTGTTGAAAAAAACGAAGCACTTCTCAACCAAAGTAAAGCGATAGATAGCTTAAAACAGAAATTTAAATATGCGTCAATATTACTTGCTTTGTGTGTATTGATAATAGGATTTATTGTTTTCCACTACTTAAGGCGACTAATACAAAAATTACAATCACCTATACTGGCAACAAGTAAACAGAAAAAATCAATAGACACTATTCATATAGATACAAATCATCAAGATTCTAAATCTAAACTCAATGAATTAGATCCAGAAATAGTGAACAGAATAAATTTGGGACTTAATGACTTTGAAGATCATAATAAATTCACAAAAATTGGCTATAATTTAAATTTATTAGCCAAAGAATTACATACAAATAGTTCATATTTATCTAAGGTAATTAATGAAACTAAGCATATGAATTTTACTAATTATATAAATAGACTAAGAATAGAATTTATACTTGACAAATTAAGTACAGAGTACAAATATAGAAGATATACAATACAAGCTTTAGCTCGTGAATCTGGGTTTAACAGTGCCCAATCTTTTACCAGGGCATTCACCAAACACACTAAAAAAACACCAACTGTTTTTATAAAGACTTTGAATAAAACAACGGCATATTAAATGAGTGCATGACAAAGTTTCAAGTTCTTTTTTAGTTGTTTACACATATAGTTTTTTAAATATTTACATTTCCCATATGACTGTCTTCGTTCATTTCATAGGCATATATTAAAGATTTTCTGACTTGACGATTAATTGTTACAGGTAAAGTGTAAGGTATAATTTCTAAGTCCCTCTCAGATCAACTGTTGATATAACTAAATATACCCAGTATAGACTTTGTATTCTTTGGACAATCAAACCTAAAAGATCTCTCGTAAGCCTCATCGTTTTCTAAAAACAAAAAGCCGAACAGTGATACACTATTCGGCTTATTATCTTTTGATGTAAGCAAAATTCTACTTCTGTAAAGTAGTTACTTTATGAGCAGCGTTTGCTTTGTATTTTTCGTCCGTGATCATCTTATATGCTGCCACGGCATCTGCATTTTTGCCTAACTTTTCTAATGATTGTGCTTTAGCATATATCACTCTATCTTTCTTTTCTGGATTTGCAACTAGTGCTGCATCAAAGTGTGTCACAGCATCTGCATGTCCATCTGTTTGCATCAGGCTTTTACCGACATAATAATTAACATCAGCATTCTGTGATTTCGCTAAAAACTCCTTTCCTAAAGAAACGACCTTAGCATATGCTTTTTCATTATACAGTGAAGTCAATACCGATTTTCCTCTTTTGAAAGCTTCATCTGTTTTTTTAGCACTGTTTGCGGAAGTTGCTTTATCCGCTGCTTCTAAAAATGCCTTAAGGGCACCTTCTTTATCACCTTTTGCATCCATAACTCTAGCTGCGCCTATATAATTAGATGCATATGTAGGATTCATGATTTTTCCTTTTGCATAGAGAGCTGCTGCTTCATCATAAGCTTTTGCTGTTCTCTTGCTATTGCCAAGATTATATGCTGCCATCGCACCATTTTTCTTAGCAAGGTCAATAACTTTTTCATTACCATCAGCTTCTGCCTGAGTTAATGCTTGTTCTAAAGTAATTAAACCATCTGCATAATTCTTTGCTTTCAATAGTGCTAAGCCTTCATTGTACAAACCTGCTGCAGTCTTTTTTGCATCCTGCGCCTGTATTAAGGGCAAAGTAAGTAAGAGCAATACAAAGCAAACCACCCCTTTAACATATTGTGTGTTTATCTTCAACATAAGTAATTTTTAGATTTGAGAAAAATAGCTCATTCGCAATATAGGAAAGAGATAAAAATAAAATGGCTGATTAATAAATATTTAACGTGACAAAACTGCCATCTACTCAATCACAAGTGATGATTCAAAAAAAACTATGTATGAATAAGATGTAAAGAAAATATATGCAAAGAGGTCCTGACAAACTCGGATAAGCTATATGCACTGAGACGATAGACTTGCGCGGTTTTAATTCAGCCGAGATTTTAGGGTATTATATACCCAACCAACCATCGTACTCTTCATCATTTCCAAAAACAGAATTTTCAGGCTCTTGATTTTTTTTGAATAGACCGAGGAATGAATTAAAAAATTCAACTAATTTGTTCATAGGATTATTAAGCTTTGTACTAATGAGACGATTGAAATCTCTAAAACGTCCACTTTTAAATGTTAAAGTTTTGAATTAACCAAACTTTTTTTTCAACAGCGGAACACATTATTTCAAAGGTAATATAAAAACAGCCTATGATCAAGACTTTATGTCCAAAATGTCATACAAAGAATATCTTGAAATAAATTTTAAATTGATTTAGGATCGAGGAAAATTTCTGCCATCATACAGCGTACGCTACCACCTCCATATTTTTCGATTGTCGGTATCGGCGAGTACATGAAATCGCTGTACTTATTTATTTGTTTTATTTGCTCTGGCTCCATAGATTTAAAAGCCTGCTCTGACATCACTGTTAGTCCCGTGCCATCTGGTTTTTGTAGCTCTAGCATATTGCCAGCAAAAGATTTTACCTGGTCAAATGTGATGTAAATAATTTCCTTTCCATCAGCTTCTATAGATTTAACCAATGCACGCTGTTCTAAAAGATCTGGAATACATTCCAAACACAGCACAACAAAGTCTTGTCCCATAGCCATAATCACATTTGTATGATAAATAGGCATTCCCTCATGATCAACTCCGTGAAATATGATTTTTTCATAGTTACTCAGCACAGCAAATTTTTCTAATACCTTAATATTTGTGCGTTCGCTTAGACAAGCATAAATTTTGTTGTTGGCTCTATCTAAAATCATACTCCCCGTTCCTTCTAGAAATTGGCCTTTTTCTTCATAATAATCAAATGAGTATTGCTTATTGATTTTAAACGATTGCCCTATTTGTTTGATAATATCATCTCTCCTCTCGTGGCGCCTCACTTCAGAATACATCGGATATGTCACGACATAACCTCCCGTGTGAAATGTCACCCAGTTATTTGGGAAAATGGCATCTGTTTTTACAGGCTTGTGACTATCTTCAATGACGAGAACATTGATTTCGTATGCACGAAGTTTTTCAACCATCGCATTAAATTCTATCATCGCCTGATCCTGAATTTCTTTGGCGGTCATACTCGCGTCGTCCACTTGAAAAGCATTATTCACAGCAGTCTCTTTGTTAAATCCAAAGTTTGCTGGCTTGTAAATGTTCGTAGTGATCGTAGACATATCGTGGAATGCGGGTGGCTAGTTCCAGTGTGGGAATTGGTTGGCTGTGCTGGTTCAGAATCTGTTTGTCGGCCCGCAGCACTACGTGCAAGATCACATTGTGGTAAGCTGGGTCTTTCTGATGCTTGTGTAGTAGCCAATCAGAAGCTTTTACATGCAGCTCGATGTTTCCTACCCAGAGTGTTTCATCGATTCTAATTCTGCCC